>Ga0209050_1000080_pt1 | contig 275154 bp, 233 predicted proteins | sample Araplavi_mTSA_r2_FD_184276 | JGI IMG/M metagenome (GOLD analysis project Ga0209050, IMG submission 184276) | Arabidopsis root microbial communities from North Carolina, USA - plate scrape MF_Cvi_mTSA_r2 (SPAdes) (version 2) | ecosystem: Host-associated > Plants > Roots > Endosphere | place... | reverse complement strand
GCCAGAGCGTACCGGGCAGGTAGCCCATCTGCGCCGCCAGCACCGGCCCGACCAGCGGCCCCGCGCCGGCAATGGCCGCGAAGTGGTGGCCGAAGAGAATGTGTTTGTTGGTCGGGACATAGTCCAGGCCATCGTTGTTGAGCACGGCGGGGGTGGCCCGGCGCGCATCGAGTTGCATCACGTTGTTGGCGATGAAGAGGCTGTAGTAGCGGTAGGCGACCAGGTAGATGGCCACGGCTGCGACGACGATCCACAAGGCGTTGATCGCCTCGCCTCGACGCAAGGCCACGACGCCCAGGGCGCACGCTCCTACGACGGCCAGCAGTAGCCAGGGTAGATGGCGCAGCAGGCTATTATTGTTTTTCATTTTTATATTCCAGCCAGGGTGGACAAGAAAGGCAGCCACTGGAGTTTAGCGCTAACCAGGGCAAAGGCCATACCCGACATTCGTCTGTCGGCGGCCGAACGGTGACGATGCTCCGCCAGCAGGGTCTATAGTCAATGAATCTTCAGAGGGAATACGTAATGAGCGATCGTCGCCGCTTCGTACGAATCGAATTCCATGCCAGGACCGAACTGAGCCAGCCCCCATACAAATGGCCGGTGGAGCTGCTGGACCTGTCCCTCAAGGGCCTGCTGATCGAAAAGCCCGAGCCCTGGCTGGGTAATCCCGAGAAAACCTTTACTGCCGACATTCACCTGAGCAATGAGGTGGAAGTGCAGATGGAGGTTCGGTTGGCCCACGACGACCACGGCCACCTGGGCTTCGTCTGCGAGCATATCGACCTGGACTCCATCGCCCACCTGCGCCGACTGGTGGAGCTGAACCTGGCCGATCATGATGAACTGGAGCGGGAGTTGGCGGCGTTGATTCATATCTGAGCTGCCCCGCCCCTTGGCACGGGGATCCATGTGGGAGCAAGGCTTGCCCGCGATGGCTGCGATGCGGTCTTTCGAAATCGAGTCGCCTGCATCGCGAGCAAGCTTTGCTCCCACATACATTTCTTCCGCAATGGCCAGTGTTATTCGAACAACGCATCCAACGCCTGTTCCAGGCGTGTCACGGCAATGATCTGCAACCCCGCCGGCGCTTCCTTCGGCGCGTTGCCCTTGGGCACGATGGCGCGTTTGAAGCCGTGCTTGGCCGCCTCCTTGAGCCGCTCCTGCCCACTGGGCACCGGCCGCACTTCGCCTGACAGCCCCACTTCGCCGAACACCAACAGATCGTGGGGCAGCGGCCGGTTGCGCAGACTGGACATGACCGCCGCCATCAACGCCAGGTCGGACGCGGTTTCCAGCACCTTGACCCCACCCACGACGTTGAGGAACACGTCCTGGTCATGAGTCGGAATCCCACCGTGTCGATGCAACACCGCCAGCAGCATGGCCAGCCGGTTCTGATCCAGGCCCAGGGTGACCCGGCGCGGGTTCGCCAAATGGCTGTCGTCCACCAGCGCCTGCACTTCCACCAGCATCGGGCGAGTCCCTTCCCACGTTGCCATGACCACACTGCCGGGGACTTCTTCCTGGGCTCGTGTCAGAAAGATCGCCGAAGGGTTCGAGACTTCTTTCAGGCCCCGGTCGGTCATGCCGAACACACCCAGTTCGTTGACGGCACCGAAGCGGTTCTTCACCGCCCGCAGCAAACGCAGGCGACCATCGGATTCGCCCTCGAAATACAAAACCGTATCGACCATGTGCTCCAGCACCCGTGGCCCCGCCAACGCACCTTCCTTGGTGACGTGGCCCACCAGGAAAATCGCCGTGCCGCTCTGCTTGGCGTAGCGCACCAGCAACGCCGCGCTTTCGCGCACCTGGGACACGCCGCCGGGGGCCGATTGCAGTTGTTCGGTGAAAATCGTCTGGATCGAGTCGATCACCATCACCTTGGGTTTTTCCAGGCGTGCCGTGGCGATGATGGTTTCGATGCAGGTCTCGGTCATGACCCGCAGTTGGTCCTGGGGCAAGCCCAGGCGCCTGGCGCGCATGGCGACCTGCTGTTGGGACTCTTCGCCGGTGACATACAGCGCCGGCATGCGGGTGGCAAGGTTGCACAAGGTTTGCAACAGGATGGTGGATTTGCCGATACCCGGATCACCGCCGATCAGCACCACCGAACCGTCTACCAGGCCACCGCCCAGTACGCGGTCCAGTTCACCGGACGCGGTGGAGAAACGTGGAATTTCTTCGACGCTGACTTCGGCCAGGGTCTTGATCTGCGCCTGCTGCCCGGCCCAGCCAGTGCGACCGGTGGGCGCCGCCGCTCCGCCGCTCTCCACCATGGTTTCGGTCAGGGTGTTCCAGGCCCCGCACTCGCTGCACTGGCCGGCCCATTTGGGAAAGGTCGAGCCGCACTCGGTGCAGCCGTACATGCGCTTTGCCTTGGCCATCTGAACTCCGGGTCAAAACCGCGATGATAGCCCAGTGAAGGTTCACTGAGGGGCCGGCATTCTGATTTCACCCTTGGCCAGTCCCATCGCGGTATTGCCCAACGGATCCTTGGCCTCCAGGTCGGCGCCCTTGGCCTTCAAGGCGTCGAGCAATTCATCACGCTTGAACAGACCGGCATACATCGCTGCGGTCTGCCCGGCACCATTGCGTTGGTCCGGACTGCAATCGGTGGACAGCAGACGCCGGGCAATCTGCACTTCGCCCTTGAAAATGGCGCCCATCAACGCTGTGTTGCCGCGTTTGTCCTGGGCACAGGCATCGGCCCCTGCCGCCAGCAGCCGCTCCACCGCCGGGCCGTGGCCGTGATAGGCCGCCAGAATCAGCGCGGTGTAGCCCTTTTCATCCCGGGTATCCAACGAGTAACCGGCCTCTATAAAGGTATCGAGCATCGGCACATCGCCGCGGCGAGCGGCGTCGAAATAATAGTTTTGCAACTGTTCCTGTACGACCGCCGGCTCAGTGGGTATTGGCTGATCGGCCAGTACGCTCATTGACCAGATCGCAAGCATCGATAAAAGGAATCTGCGCATCATGATGTCTCCTCTGGCATACGACTGTGGGCGCATGCTTGCCCGCGACGCAGACAACTCGGTCTGGATTCAGACCGCAGCGCCTGCTTCGCGAGCAAGCTTTGCTCCCACAGGCTATGCACTTGCCGGACTGTGAATCAGTCGCTCAGTTTTTCCGCCAGGGCCTTGACCCGGGCCAGGTCGCCTTTGGCGACACGGGCCACGCCAGTGCCGTACTCAGGGTCAGCCTTGTAGAGGAACGACAGGATGATGTGCTTGCTCTCGTCATCGGTGGTCGCCAAAGAGCCGCCGAAGCTTTCGATCAGGTCATCACGCTCTTTCTTGCTGAACGAACGATACAAATCACCGGCCTGCTTGAAGTTCTGCTCACGCTGGATCTTCGCCTGCTGGGTACTGCCGGTCAGCGCAGTCTGGCTGTAGCGTGCCGCTTGCGGCTCTTCACGAGGGGTCAGGCGACTTGGCTGATAGTTCACGCCGGTGCTGGTGCTGCCCGGGTTCATCGCACCGTCCTGGTTACCGTTGTTCACCGCCACCTTGGGGGCGTTGATCGGCAATTGCAGGGCGTTGGCGCCTATCCGGTACATCTGCGTATCGGCGTAGGAAAATACGCGCCCCTGGAGCAAGCGATCCTCGGATGGTTCGATACCCGGCACAAGATTGGCCGGCGCCATGGCCACCTGCTCGGTTTCCTGGAAGACATTCGCCGGATTGCGGTTCAGGACCATCTGCCCGACTTTGCGCTCAGGCACGCCTGGCCAGATCTTGGTCGCGTCCAGTGGGTCGAAGTCAAACTTGGCAAGGTCCTGTGGGTTCAGTACCTGGACGTACAAGTCCCACTTCGGGAAGTCACCCTTATTAATATGTGTCACCAGGTCATTTGTCATATGGCTGTAATCCTGACCCTGAACTTTCACAACTTCTTTCGGATCGAGGTTTTTCAGCCCCTGCAAACTTTTCCAATGAAACTTAACGTAGTGAATTTCACCCTTGGCGTTAACTAGTTTGTAAGCATGCACGCCGTTACCGTCCATTTCACGATAACTGGCCGGTGTTCCGGAGTTGGAATACAACTCGGTCAGGGTGCGCGTCGACTCTGGTACGTGGGAGAAGAAATCGAAACGACGTGAATCATCGTCCAGATTGGTCCGGGGGTCAGGCTTGAAGGCGTGGACCATGTCTGGAAACTTGATGGCATCGCGGATGAAGAAGGTCGGGAAGTTGTTACCCACCAAGTCCCAATTGCCATCGGCGGTGTAGAACTTTGTGGCGAAACCACGGGGGTCGCGCAGGGTTTCCGGCGAATGATTGCCGTGTACCACGGCAGAAAAACGCACGAACACTGGCGTGATCTGGCCTGCGGCAAAGACCTTGGCCTTGGTCAGGTCGCTGAGATCGTTGGAAACCGTGAATGTGCCGTGGGCGCCAGTACCACGGGCGTGCACCACGCGCTCGGGGATGCGTTCACGGTCAAAGCGCTGGAGCTTCTGGATCAACTGCACGTCTTGCAACAGGGTTGGACCGTTGGGGCCCGCCGTTTGCGAGTTCTGGTTGTCGCCGACAGCCGCACCGTTGTCCCGGGTCAGGGTGGCCGCGTTGACAGACAAGGACAACAGGCTCGCGGTCAGCACAAAAAAAGCGCGGCGATGGGAATAAGGCCCGTAGCCAAGGGAAGTATTCATAGGCGTGTTCCTCTGATGTTATAGAGCGCATCCATGTGCGCCATGCAGAGGCTAGTGCTCGAAAAAGGAAAACCTAAATAGAAATGCCGTACCGTGTCGATAGAAAAAACGTTGTGGGGACGCGGCCTGAATCCGCGTATCACGCGCGATTGATGGCACTTTGAAAACTTTTCACCCGGGGCCGGGTCGATAACTGAAGCTTTGTAAGCCGGTGTTTCGAGCGGGACTCGTTGGGCTGATTTACACTGCCAATCGTCTTTCATCTGTCACAAGGAATAACTCATGGGCGTGCTAAGCGAGTTCAAGGCCTTCGCGGTCAAGGGCAATGTCGTCGACATGGCCGTCGGGATCATCATCGGTGCCGCTTTCGGCAAGATCGTTTCTTCATTCGTTGGCGACGTGGTCATGCCTCCAATTGGCCTGCTGATCGGAGGGGTGGACTTCAGTGACCTGGCCATCACTCTCAAGGCCGCCCAGGGTGATGCGCCTGCCGTGGTACTGGCCTACGGTAAATTCATCCAGAGCACCATAGACTTCATCATCGTGGCGTTCGCCATTTTCATGGGCGTCAAGGCCATCAACCGCCTCAAGCGCGAAGAAGCCGTAGCCCCTAGCGCGCCTCCCGTTCCAACCAAGGAAGAATTGCTGCTCACCGAGATTCGCGACCTGCTCAAGGCTCAGAACGAACGGCCCTGAACCAGTCGGTCACAGCCATACCCCCAACTGATCGACATCAGCCTACCAGTAGTTTTCCACCGCCACTTGGCCTGGCCGACGGGTCAGGCTCAGTTGCAACCCCCTGGCCTTGAGCAACTTGCGCGTGTCGTCGATCATTTGCGGGTTGCCACACAACATCACTCGCGAATGCTCCGGCGTCAGCGCTACACCGGCCACTCGCTCCAGCTCACCATTTTCGATCAGCGTGGTAATCCGCCCATTGAGCGCCCCTGGATGCTGCTCACGGGTGACGGTCGCAATGAAACGAAACTTATGAGCGTACTCGGCCAGGTAGTCGCGCTGGGGCAGGTCCTTGATCAACTCCTGATACGCCAGCTCTCGTGCTTCGCGCACGCTGTACACCAGGATGATCCGCTCGAATTTCTCCCAGACCTCAAAATCCTGGAGGATCGAAAGAAACGGCGCCACCCCCGTCCCCGTGGACAGCAGCCATAAATCCCGACCGTCGACGAAACGATCCGGTGTCAGGTAGCCGATGGCCTGCCGCTCCACCAGCAATTCGTCACCCGGCTGCAAGCGACTGAGTTCACTGGTGAACTCACCATGGGGAACCACGATGGAAAAGAACTCGAGGAACTCGTCGAACGGCGAAGACACCATGGAATACGCCCGCCAGACGGTGCTCCCGTCCGCCTTGACAACCCCCAGCCGGGCAAACTGACCCGCCCGGAAGCGAAAGCCGCGATCCCGGGTCGTACGCAAAGTAAACAAATGAGATGTCAACGGCTGGACATCGAGCAGGGTCTGGCGGGTGAACTTCTCTGCGCTGTCGCTCATGAGCCACTCCAATGGGACAAGACTCACAGTGTCTCGCAAAGCGGGCGTCTCCACCACCAACGGTGAGCAATAGCACTTTAACCACTAATTTCGCGCCACCGGCAAAAATTTTTACCGAACCTATACAAAACCGCAGTAGCTGTAGCAATAATTAATTAAAAAGTTTATTTTTTTAAACATCTCTCAATGTAAGCAAATCAAAAAAAACTCACTACAAACTAAGAATAGTCCTACACTGAAATTTCGCATCATGGATTGGATCCGCATGGACGAATCAACCCAGGAGAGAGCGATGGAAAAGTGGAAGGACTTGCTATTGAGAAAGTTGTCTTGTGAAAAAGACCTGCAGACGGCCTATCGTCTGGTCCTGAATTTCTTTAACAATCAGGGATTTGAATATTGCGCATTTGCAGCCTATCTCGGAAGCCCCGACAAGCACACCAGCAAGGTGAACCTCAATAACTACCCTTATGGGTGGGACAGACTTTATGAACAGAATGGCTATGCATCGAACGATCCATTAGTAGCACATTGCAATCAATCACCGCTCCCTATCTTATGGGATGAGACTGTTTTCGCTCAGACCCCCAAGTTATGGCGAGAACTTAATCGACAGGGACTCAAATACGGCTGGACCCAGGCCGTTCATGACGACCAAGGGGCACAGTGCAGCTTGTTCAGCCTGGCACGAACCCATTGTCCCATTGATATAGAGGAACACTATGCCAATCTCGGCTATGCCATCTTCGCCAGTCAAAAACTGCATGCGCTCGCCAGCAAAAAGCTGTCTGACGCCGTCGCAGTCAAGCAGAACTATCACTTGTCACCGAGAGAAATCGAAGTCCTGAGGTGGTCTGCCGAAGGCAAGACAGCGTCGGAAGTGGGCAGGATTCTCTGTCTTTCCGAACGAACCGTGAACTTCCATGTGTGCAGCTGCATGCGGAAACTGAACGTCAGCAATAAAATTTCAGCGGTGGCAAAAGCGGCCCAGATCCATGTGATCTGAACAGTGGAGTGGCAGCGCCAGGCCGAAAACCTGCGAGTAATGTGCAACAAAAAAACGTACCATTTACGGTCCCACTTGAATGATGCCGCTTCTTGCACGCGACGCAGTTCATTCAGGCGGTCCCGCACAGACACCTACCTCCAGGCAGCGGGACATTCGTTGATCTCCAGAGTCCCCAGCCATGCCCCTGCTCGACAGCCCCTTCGCCCAACTCGACCTGATCCGCCAACCCGAACAGCAGAACGAACCACTGCAAGCCTTCGATGCGGCCGATGAATACCTGCTCGCGTACCTGGCCGAACAACAGCCGAGCGCGCAGACTCGGGTCCTGGTGCTCAATGACGGCTTCGGCGCCCTGGCGGCCAGCCTGGCCGGCAAGGTCGAAGTGACCAGCAGCAGTGATTCCTTCCTGGCATTGCAGGCCCTGGAGAAAAACCTGGTGCGCAACGGCCGCCCCTTCGATGCGGTGCCGACGTTGCCTGCCAGCGAGCCCCTGACCGGCCCATTCGATCGTGTCCTGGTCAAAGTACCGAAGACCCTGGCCCTGCTGGAGGAACAGCTGATTCGCCTGCAAGGCCAACTGGCACCAGGCGCCCAGGTGATTGCCGGGGCCATGATCAAGCACTTGCCCCGGGCCGCCGGCGATTTGCTGGAGCGGTATATCGGCCCGGTGCAGGCCTCCCTGGCGCAGAAAAAAGCCCGCCTGTTGATCGCCACGCCGCAAGCCAAGCCGCCCAGCGTATCGCCCTACCCCACGCGTTACTGGCTGGACGAACCGAAGATCGAACTGCTCAACCATGCCAACGTGTTCTGCCGCGAAGGCCTGGACATCGGTACCCGCGCGTTCCTGCCACATCTGCCGAAAAACCTCGGGACAGCCCGTGTCGCGGACCTGGGCTGCGGCAACGGCGTGCTCGCCATCGCCAGTGCCCTGCAAAACCCCGACGCCCACTACACCCTGGTGGACGAGTCGTATATGGCCGTGCAATCGGCCGCCGAAAACTGGCGTGCGGCCCTGGGCGATAGGGAAGTGATCATCCGGGCCGGCGATGGCCTGGCGGGACAAGAGGCGCAGTCGCTGGATGTGGTGTTGTGCAATCCGCCTTTCCACCAGCAGCAAGTGGTGGGCGACTTCCTCGCCTGGCGAATGTTCCAGCAGGCTCGCGAAGCGTTGGTGGTGGGCGGCGCGCTGTACATCGTCGGCAACCGGCACCTGGGCTACCACAGCAAACTGGCGCGGTTGTTCCGAGGCGTCGAACAAGTGGCCGCCACGCCGAAGTTCGTGATACTCAAAGCCCGGAAATAAATCGTCCTCTGTGGGCGCAAAGCTTGCTCCCACAGGGAAATCAGTGGGTGGTCAGCCCCGCGGCATTCATGAACATCCGCATCAGGCTGGCGACGATGAACAACGCCAGCACACTGCCGGCCCAGATCAGCGCCAGCCAGCCGAGCCGCTGCCAAAGCGGCTTGCGTTCGGCGGCCTCGATGTCCTTCAAGTCAGGTTTGGCCATGCTCAACGTCCTCAATGGTAACCATCATCATGGGTCACCTTGCCGCGGAACACGTAGTAGCTCCAGAAGGTGTACACCAGGATCAACGGAATGATGAACAGCGTGCCGACCAACATGAAGCCTTGGCTCTGGGGCGGTGACGAGGCGTCCCAGATCGAGATCGATGGCGGCACGATATTCGGCCACAGGCTGATGCCCAGGCCACTGTAGCCGAGGAAAATCAACACCAGGGTCAGGATGAATGGCGTGTAGTTGGCGTTACGCGCCACCGCGCGGAACAAGCCGTACATGGTCACCAGCACCAGGATCGGCACCGGCAGGAACCAGAACAGGTTCGGCAGGGTGAACCAGCGGGCGGCGATGTCCGCGTGGGCCAGCGGTGTCCAGATGCTGACGATACCGATCACCGCCAACACCACGAACGCCAGCGGCCGCGCCAGATCATGCATCTGCTCTTGCAGCTTGCCCTCGGTCTTCATGATCAGCCAGGTGCAGCCAAGCAACGCATAGGCGGCGATCAACGCCAAGCCACAGAACACCGTGAATGGCGTGAACCAGTCCAAGGAGCCGCCGGCGAACTGGCGATTGACCACCTCGAAGCCATCAATGAATGCCCCCAGCGCCACCCCCTGGAAAAAAGTGGCCGTCAGCGAACCACCAATGAATGCCTTGTCCCACAGGTGGCGCTTCTCGGCCTTGGCCTTGAAGCGGAATTCGAAGGCCACGCCGCGGAAGATCAACCCGATGAGCATCAGGATCAACGGCAGGTACAGTGCCGAAAGCACTACCGAATAAGCCAGCGGAAATGCCCCGAACAGCCCGGCACCACCGAGCACCAGCCAGGTTTCGTTACCGTCCCAGACCGGCGCCACGGTGTTCATCATCACGTCGCGGTCGCGCTCACCCTTGACGAAGGGGAAGAGAATGCCGATCCCCAGGTCGAAGCCGTCCATGATCACGTACATCATGATGCCGAAGATGATGACCACGGCCCAGATCAGCGGAAGATCAATACCCATGACTCAATTCCCCTTGTTCGAGCGGTCGTTTTGGTCCACATCGTCATCGGCGGCCGACAATGGCCGGGCCGGCGTACGTTTCTGGCCCGGGCCACCATCGCTCGGCTCGGTTTCGTGGACCTGCGGCCCCTTGCGCACCAGACGCATCATGTAGCTCAAGCCCGCGCCGAACAGCGCGAAATACACCACGACGAACAGCACCAGGGTGATGCTCATCTGCGCGAAACTGTGGCCGGAGGAAGCATCGGCCGTGCGCATCAAGCCATAGACCACCCAGGGTTGGCGGCCGATCTCCGTGGTGAACCAGCCGGCCAGGATCGCGACCAGGCCGGAGGGGCCCATCCACAACACCATGTGGAGGAACGGTCGTGATTGGTAGATCCGATCGTTGCGGCGCAGCCATAGACTGCACAGGCCAGTGAAGATCATCAGCAATCCAAGGCCGACCATGACCCGGAACGACCAGAACACGATGGTCGAGTTCGGTCGGTCCTCAGGAGGGAACTCCTTGAGGGCCGGCACCTGTTTGTCCAGGCTGTGAGTCAGGATCAGGCTTCCCAGATAGGGGATTTCCACGGCGAAGCGAGTCTTCTCGGCCTGCATGTCTGGCCAGCCGAACAGGATCAGCGGGGTGGGCTCATTGCCGACGTTTTCCCAGTGACCCTCGATGGCAGCGATCTTCGCCGGTTGATGCTTGAGGGTGTTCAGGCCATGGAAGTCGCCGATGACCGCCTGTATCGGTGCCACCAGCAAGGCCATCCACATCGCCATCGACAGCATCCGGCGGATGGCCGGGGTATCGCGACCGCGCAAGAGGTGCCAGGCGGCCGATGAACCGACGAAGAACGCCGTCGCAACGAACGCCGCCGTGGACATGTGCAGCAGGCGATAGGGGAACGAGGGGTTGAACACCACCGCCAGCCAGTCCACCGGAATCACCCGGCCTTCGACGATTTCGTAACCCTGCGGAGTCTGCATCCAGCTATTGGAGGACAGGATCCAGAAGGTCGAGATCAACGTACCGATCGCCACCATCACCGTGGAGAAGAAGTGCAAGCCACGGCCAACGCGATTCCAGCCGAACAGCATCACCCCCAGGAAACCCGCCTCGAGGAAGAACGCCGTGAGCACTTCGTAGGTCAGCAGCGGTCCGGTCACCGCCCCGGCGAAGTCCGAGAAACGGCTCCAGTTGGTCCCGAACTGATAGGCCATGACCAAGCCGGACACCACGCCCATGCCGAAGTTGACGGCGAAGATCTTCGACCAGAAGTGGTACAAGTCGCGATAGGTATCGTCGCGAGTCTTGAGCCACAGGCCTTCGAGTACCGCCAGGTAACTCGCCAGGCCAATGGTGATGGCCGGGAACAGGATGTGGAACGAGATGGTGAACGCGAACTGGATTCGGGCGAGATCGAGCGCCTCCAAACCGAACATAAGTCTTCCTCTGTCAGGTAAAACCGGCTGCGGGCGGGGCCTGCATCACAAGCCCCAGGGATATGGAGTGCGATGCTTTTCAAATCGTTCTTTTTATAACCGTCACAACGCAGGACTCTGGCCGGATGGCCGCCAGCCCAACGCCCCGAGAGGTATTGACCTGGATCAAGCAATGCTCAAAGAGTAGTCGCATTATTACCGATGGACGGCGTGGTCTTTTGTCGCGTGGCAGGTTGTCTCAGTGTCGAAACCCTGCTCCAAACCAGGATTCCTTGAATCTTGAGGAGTGCACTGTTGTGGCGAGGGGATTTATCCCCGCTGGGGCGCGAAGCGGCCCCAAGCTTTTGCGAGCGCTGCGCACTCGAGCGGGGATAAATCCCCTCGCCACAAAAAAAGCGTGCTAGGTGAAAAGTAGATGTTTGGCTAACTATTTTTCCAGCCAACGCAACTTCCTGTTACAGCTCGGTGATAATCTCGTGGTCTTCACCACCGGACCCGTCATAGATGCCCAGCCAAGCGCCGCTGCTGCTCCGTCACCATCGTCCCTTCATCGCCTTCTGGCTGGCACGGATATTCACCGCCAGCGGCTTCCAGATGCTCACCGTGGCCATTGGCTGGAACCTCTATCAACTGACCGGCAACGTCCTCGACTTGGGCCTGGTGGGGTTGGTGGAGTTTGCCCCGCGCGTGCTGTTCATGCTTCACACCGGGCATGTGGCTGACCGCTATGACCGGCGCAAGGTCGCGGCCATTTGCCAGTCATTGCAGGCAATGATTGCCCTGGCCCTGGTGATCGGCAGCGCCACCGACAATGTCACCCGGGAAATGATCTTCATCCTTGCCTTCCTCCTGGGCGCCGCCCGCTCCTTCGAGATGCCCACCACCCAGGCGCTGCTGCCCAGTATCGTGCCGGCGGGTCTGTTTCCCCGGGCCGTGGCCGCCGCGCAATCGGCCCAGCAATCGGCCACCATCGTCGCCCCGGCACTCGGCGGCCTGCTCTATGCCTTCGGCAGCATCTGGGTCTATGGACCGACCGTGGTGCTCTACCTCATCGCCTGTTGCCTGATGCTCAACCTGCCCGCTCGGCAGACGCCGCTGAACAAAGGCAAGGCGACGCTGGATTCATTGCTGGCCGGGATTCGCTTCATTCGCAGTCGCCCGGACATTCTCGGCGCGATTTCCCTGGACCTGTTCGCGGTTTTGCTCGGCGGCGCGACGGCGCTGCTGCCGGTGTTCGCCAAGGACATCCTGCTCACCGGTCCCTGGGGCCTGGGTCTGTTGCGCTCGGCGCCGGCGGTCGGGGCCTTGCTGATGTCGCTGTGGCTGGCGCGGTTTGCCGTGGAGCGCAAGGTCGGCCGAGTGATGTTCACTGCGGTGGGCGTGTTCGGCGTCGCCACCATTGCCTTCGGCCTCTCCACCTCGTTCTGGTTTTCCCTGGCGGTGCTGGTGGTGTTGGGCGCGGCGGACATGATCAGCATGGTCATCCGCGCCTCCTTCGTGCAACTGGAAACACCGGATGAAATGCGTGGCCGGGTCAGCGCGGTGAACGGGCTGTTCATCGGCGCTTCGAACCAGCTGGGCGAGTTCGAGTCCGGCCTCACCGCCCACTGGTTCGGCACCGTGCCGGCGGTGGTCATGGGCGGCATCGGCACGCTGCTGGTGACCGGGGCCTGGATCAAACTGTTCCCGACCCTGGCCAACCGTGACCGGATGCACGAACCGGTGGACGAAGCAAAAGCCTAGAGCAACTTGTCGAGGGTGATGGGGAAGTCCCGCACCCGCTTGCCGGTGGCATGGTAAATCGCATTGGCCACCGCCGCGGCCACCCCGACGATGCCGATTTCACCCACGCCCTTGGAACCCAGCGCATTGACGATCTCGTCACGCTCCTCGACAAAAATCACCTCGATGTCGCCGATGTCGGCACTGACCGGCACGTGATACTCGGCCAGGTTGTGATTCATGTGGCGACCCAGGGTGTGATCGGTCAGGGTTTCTTCGTGCAAAGCCATGCCGACGCCCCACACCACGCCACCGAGAATCTGGCTGCGGGCGGTTTTCGGGTTGACGACCCGGCCGGCGGCGATGGCGCTCACCACGCGGTTGACCTTCACCGTCCCCAGGTCTTCATCCACCAGCACTTCAACGAACACCGCCGAGTGCGTGGCCGTGGCGTAGGCCTGGCGTTTTTCATCCGGCTTGGCCGTGACCTGGGCTTGCAACGGGGTCTCGCCGCTTTTCTGCGCCAACTCCGCTAATGCAACGCTCGCTTCGCCCAGCCGCAGTTGGCCATCCACAAACGTCACTTGTTCAAGGGTCGCGCCACCGAAGGCCGGACACGCCTGGCGAGCCACGGCCAGGAGTTTTTCCTTCAGCGCTTCACAGGCTTGCTGCACGGCGGTGCCCACCGACGAAACCGTGAACGAACCGCCCTGCAATGGCGCGGTGGGCAGCGACGAATCACCCAGGACAAACGTGACGTCCTCAAGGGCAACGCCGCACGCCTCGGCGGCGATCTGGGTCATGACCGTGTAGGTCCCGGTGCCGATATCCGTGGTGGCGCTGCTGACAGTCAGCTTGCCATCGAGGTCCAGCGAGGCCCGGGCGCTGGCTTTCTGCTGCATGGCCTCCCATACACCACCGGCCATGCCCCAACCCACCAGTTGCCGCCCCTCACGCATGCTGCGCGGCTCCGGGTTGCGCTTGTCCCAGCCGAAACGACGGGCGCCCTGGGCATAACACTCACGCAACTCTTTGCTGGAATACGGCTTACCTTCGTTCTCGTTGCGTTCGGCGTAGTTGATCAAGCGCAACTGGACCGGGTCGATCGCCAGGGCACAGGCCAGTTCATCCATGGCGCATTCCAGGCCAATCAGCCCAAGGGCGGCACCGGGCGCGCGCATGTCCAGGGGCGTGTAGACGTCCAGGGGCACGAGTTTGTAAGTCAACTGGACGTTATCGCAGTGATAGAGCATGCCGCTCCACTCCACCACGTGCTCGGTGAAGTCCTCGAAGCGCGAAGTCTGGCCGACGGCGGTGTGCGCCACGGCCAGCAAGCGACCGTTGGCCGCCGCCCCCAGTTGCACGCGCTGGAGGGTTCGCGGCCGATAGCCAAAGGTAAACATCTGTTGGCGCGTCAGGCTGACCCGCACGGAGCGCTTGAGGGCCAGCGCCGCCATCACCGCCAAAGGTAATTGGTACTGCGGGCGCAGCCCTGAACCGAAGGCGCCGCCGACAAACGCGGCGAACACTCGCACCTGCTCTTTCTCCAGCCCGAACACTTTTTGCACATAGGCCTGGCAGTTTTGCGTGCCTTGGGTCTTGTCGTGGATGTGCAGGCTGCCATCAGGCTGATACAGCACAGTGGAGGCGTGTGGCTCCATCGGGTTGTGGTGTTCAATCGGCGTGCTGTAGGACACATCCACGCTGAGCGCGGCACTGGCGTACTCGCCCTGAAAATTCCCACGGGGCTTGGGCAGTTCGGCCGGTGCCGGATGGGCGTCGTTTTGCAGAGTGATCAGATCGGTCTGATGCTCCTGGGCCTCGTATTCGATTTCAACCAGGGAACCGGCATACCGGGCCAGCTCAAGGTTTTCCGCGACCACCAGGGCCAATGGCTGGCCGCTGTAGAGCACGTGGTCGTTGTACAGCGGCCGGAACGGCGAGCCGTCCGCCGCATCGGCATCCTGGTAGGGCTCATCGTAGCTGGCGATCCTCGGCCGATTGGTGTGATCGATGACCGCGACCACACCGGGCAGCGCCAGGGCTCGGGAGGCATCGATGCGCAGCACGCGGCCGCGAGCGAGAGTGCCGGACACGACGCTGCCGTGCAGCAGGCCGTCCTCGGGGTACTCACCGGCATAACGAGCCTGGCCCGTGACCTTGAGCAGGCCATCGACGCGGTCCAGTGGCTGCCCTATGGATTTGCTCGAAGCGTTCATCAGGCGTGTCCTCCCTGCGGTGCGCAACCCAATGCGGCATCACTCAAGGCGCGGACAATTGCCCGGCGCGCCAATCGGACCTTGAAGCCGTTGTGCTCCAACGGCTCGGCGTTTTGCAGCAGCGCATCGGCGGCGGCAGTGAAGGTTTCGCGACTGACGGTCTGCCCGGCCAGCCAGCTCTCCACAGCCCGGTCGCGCCAGGGTTTGTGCGCCACGCCGCCAAGGGCCAGGCGCGCCTGGCGAATCACCGGCCCGTCCAACTCCAGCGCCGCCGCTACCGAGACCAGCGCAAAAGCGTAGGAGGCGCGGTCACGGATCTTCAGGTAGTGGCTATGGTCGGCAAAACCGGCGGCAGGCAACTCAATAGCAGTGATCAGCTCATCATCGGCCAGTTGGTTATCCCGTTCCGGGGCATCACCGGGCAAGCGATGGAAGTCGGCAAACTCGATGGTCCGCGCGCCACCCCGCCCCAGGACATGGACCACCGCCTCCAAGGCCGACAAGGCCACGCACATGTCGGAAGGATGAGTGGCGACACATTGTTCGCTGGCACCGAAGATCGCGTGGATCCGGTTCAAACCGTTGCGGGCCGGGCAACCGCTGCCGGGTCGGCGTTTATTGCACGGCACGCTGGCATCATAGAAGTAATAGCAGCGGGTGCGTTGCAACAGGTTGCCGCCAGTGCTGGCCATGTTGCGCAACTGCGGCGAGGCGCCGGCCAGGATCGCCTGGGACAGCAGCGGATAGCGGCGTTCGATCCAGGGGTGCCAGGCAAGGTCGGCATTGCTCACCAGCGCACCGATCATCACCCCGCCGGAAGGGGTTTCGCTGAGGTCCGCCAGGGGCAGCCCGGTAATGTCGATCAGGTGTTCGGGGCGGGTGAGGTTCTCTTTCATCAGGTCCAGCAGATTGGTGCCGCCGGCGATGAAACGTGACACCGGGCTCGACAAGTCGACGGCGGCCTGCACGGTGTCTGGCTTGCTGTAGTGGAAGGGATTCATTGATCACCTCCCGGTTGCTGGCAGAGCGGCAAAGCCTCTTCGATAGCATCACGAATGTTGTTGTAGGCGCCGCACCGGCAAAGATTGCCGCTCATCAGTTCAACGATCTCTGCGCGGGTCTGCGCCCTGCCCTCGTTGACCAGCCCCACCGCTGAACAGATCTGCCCCGGCGTGCAGTAACCGCACTGGAACGCGTCATGGGTGATGAACGCCTGCTGCATGGGATGCAAGGCATCATCGCCAGCCAGGCCTTCGACGGTGGTCAACTCGGCACCGTCGCACATCACGGCCAGGGTCAGGCAGGCGTTGATTCGCTTGCCATCGCGCAGCACCGTGCAGGCGCCACACTGGCCGTGGTCGCAGCCCTTCTTGCTGCCCACCAGGTCCAATTGCTCGCGCAGCAGGTCCAGCAGCGTGGTCCAGGGCAGCACCTGCAGCTCACGTGCCTGGCCATTGAGTGTCAGGCGAATCGGGTGACGGACGAAGGCCGCCGGCGTCGCTTCGGACAAGGTCGCGCTCATGGAACACCTCACGGTTGGTCGTACTCGCGGCGTTTTGGGAAACCGCCGTCATAAGGGGTACGACTTCTGGGTGGGGTGAAGCGTTCAAGGCAAATGATTGACGTTGGAAGCCAGCGCCTTCAGTGGGTCAGCTTGCACTGAGGTTGAATGTGCTGACGCCATCGCGAGCAGGCTCGCTCCCACATGGGTTCTCGGGTGCTCATAGATCCTGCATCCACCATAAAGCCCTGTGGAAGCGAGCCTGCTCGCGATAGCGGTACCACAGGCCGGTGTCGGCTTGACGAGTGTCAGGCCAGCAGCTCCGCCGCCACCACGCTTCTTACGCCCTTGCCGCTGAGTTGTTCCACCAGCATCAAGGCAAACGCCAGGGCGGCAGCCGAGCCTTGGGCGGTGATGCAATTGCCGTCCACCACCACGGGTTGATCGACGAAGCTGCAACCGGACAGTTGCTGGCTCACCGCCGGCAGGCAGGTCATGCGCCGCTGGCGCAGGACGCCGAATGCCTGTAGCGCCAGGGCCGGGGCTTCGGCGATGGCGGCGAAGAAACGTCCGGTGGCGGCCTGGCCCTTGATCAGTTGTTGCAGCGGCTGATGGGCCGCCAGGTGTTGGGCACCGATGATGCCGCCCGGCAGGACGATCAGGGCGAAATCCTGCACGAGCATGTCCACCAGCATGCCATCGGCCGTCAGGCGCGTGCCGCGGGCGCAGGTGAGCATACGCCGCCCTTCGATGCTCGCCACCACGGTTTCGATCTGCGCTCGACGCAACACGTCGATCAGGGTGACCGTCTGCAAGTCGTCGACACCCTCGGCGACGGCTATCAGGGCTCGGGGGATCTTGGTTCCAGGAATCATGGGCGCTCTCCGCTGGATGATGCTTGTAGTGTAGGAGCTGCCGAAGGCTGCGATCTTTTGATATGCGCTTGAGATTCAAGCGTGGGGGTAAAGATCGCAGCCTCGCTTCGCTCGACAGCTCCTGCATGGGGTAGCGGTTATTTGATGTACAGCTGGGTCGACATCCGGTTGCCCGGCGCGTTGATCGAGATGTTACTGAAGCTGAAGGTCCCCTCTTGCTTACCCTTCAGGTCGAAGACGTACAAATAGCCCACGACTTTGGTCCGCACCGAGCAGTCATTGAGATTGCCATTGCTGTACGCGCACACCGGCGAGCGGGTGCCGTCGACTTCAAAGCCGTCCAGGGTGACATGGGGTTGACGGCCATAGCCGACCTCCAGCACGTAAACCTTGATATTCGGGCCACTGTGATCGCAACGGGTCTGCTCCTGCCCGTGGGCGATGTCTTCGAAGCCACAGGCCGGCGACTCGACCTTGAGCACCTTGACCTCACTCAGCGGTGGTGCCGACGCCGCATCCGCAGCCTGGCCGGGCAACCACAGACCCAGGGTGCAGCCCACTGCCGCCATCAGCTTTTTATTCATGCGATACATAGAGATCTCCCGGAACCGCGCGCAGTATGGCCCACTTGGCGCGTTGGCAAAACATCGACGACGATCGCAGCCACAACGCTACGCTGCTGGTATGATGCGCGGCTTTTTCCGACCCGCAGAAAATTCCCGGGCGCCGCTGGCGACCTGTGCTTTGCTGTTGAGGTCGATACATTCACGGCGCCGGGCGCGCCACGGGGAGCAGACATGCTGGAAAGGCTGTTTCAACTCAAGGCACACAACACCAACGTGCGGACCGAAATCCTGGCGGGCGTCACGACCTTCCTGGCCATGGCCTACATTCTGTTCGTCAACCCGAGCATCCTCGGCGAAACCGGCATGGACAAAGGCGCGGTGTTCGTCGCCACCTGCCTGGCCGCGGCCATCGGCTCCACGGTCATGGGCCTGATCGCCAACTACCCGATCGCCCTCGCCCCGGGCATGGGCCTGAACGCCTTCTTCACCTACACCGTGGTCCTGCACATGGGCCATACCTGGCAAGTGGCACTGGGCGCGGTGTTCATCTCCGCCGTGCTGTTCTTCATTCTCTCGATCTTCCGTATCCGCGAATGGATCATCAACAGCATCCCGCTGCCCCTGCGTTCGGCCATTGCCGCCGGTATCGGCCTGTTCCTGGCGCTGATCGCCCTGAACAATGCCGGCATCGTGGTGAAAAACCCGGCGACCATGGTCGGCCTCGGCGATTTGAAACAGCCGGCGCCAATCCTCGCCACCCTTGGTTTCATCCTGATCGTCGCCCTCGAAGCACTGAAAGTACGCGGCGCGGTACTGATCGGCATCCTGGCGGTCACCATCGTCTCGATCCTGATGGGTTTCACCCCGTTTGGCGGCATCATTTCCGCACCACCGTCCCTGGCCCCAACGTTCCTGCAACTGGACATCAAGGGCGCCCTGGACATTGGCCTGGTGAGCGTGATCTTCGCCTTCCTGTTCGTCGACCTGTTCGACAACTCCGGCACCCTGATCGGCGTCGCCAAGCGCGCCGGGCTGATGGGCAAGGACGGCCATATGCCGAAGATGGGCCGTGCGCTGATCGCCGACAGCACCGCCGCCATGGCCGGTTCGCTGCTGGGCACCTCCACCACCACCAGCTACATCGAGTCGGCAGCGGGCGTCAGCGCTGGCGGCCGCACCGGCCTGACCGCCATCGTCGTAGCGATCCTGTTCCTGCTGGCGCTGTTCTTCTCGCCACTGGCCGCCAGTGTCCCGCCTTTCGCCACCGCCCCAGCCTTGCTGTTCGTCGCCGTGCTGATGACCTCGGGCCTGGCGGAAATCGACTGGGACGACATCACCGTCGCCGCCCCCGTGGTGGTCACCGCCCTGGCGATGCCCTTCACCTATTCCATCGCCAACGGCATCGCCTTCGGTTTCATCGCCTGGACCGCCATCAAACTGGTGTCCGATCGTGGCCGTGAGCTGAACCCGGCGCTGGTCATTCTGTCGATCCTGTTCGTGATCAAGTTGGGTTGGTTCAACGCATGACTTTTGATTCCCAGGCCTATGCCGCCCAGTTGCAGGACAAGGTCACCCGCTTGCGTGACCTGTTGGCCCCGTTCGATGCACCAGAACCTGCGGTGTTCGATTCGCCCCTGAAAAACTTTCGCCTGCGGGCCGAATTCCGCCTGTGGCGCGAGGCCGGCGAACGGCACTACGCAATGTTCTCCCAGGACGACAAGCGCACACCGATCCTCATCGAGGAATTTCCCATCGCCAGCCTGCGCATCAACCAGTTGATGCCGCAGCTCAAGGCCGCCTGGCAGGCCAGCGCGCCCTTGAGCCACAAGCTGTTCCAGGTGGAGTTCCTGACCACCCTGGCGGGCGACGCGATGATCACCCTGTGCTATCACCGCCCGCTGGATGAACACTGGCACGCGGCGGCCGCGAAACTGGCGACCGACCTGGGCGTGAGCATCATCGGTCGCTCCAAGGGCAAGCGCGAAGTGATCGGCCACGACTACGTGGTGGAGAAACTCGACGTCGGCGGCCGGACCTTCAGCTATCGCCAACCCGAAGGCGCCTTCACCCAGCCCAACGGCACGGTGAACCAGAAGATGCTCAACTGGGCCTACGAGGCCTTGGGCGATCGCAGCGACGATCTGCTGGAGTTGTACTGCGGCAACGGCAACTTCACCTTGCCCCTGGCCACTCGCGTACGCAAAGTGTTGGCCACCGAGATCAGCAAGACCTCGGTGAATGCCGCGTTGAGCAACCTCAGCGAAAACGCTGTGGATAACGTCACGCTGGTACGTCTGTCCGCCGAAGAACTGACCGAAGCCTTGAACGAAGTCCGGCCCTTCCGTCGCTTGCACGGTATCGATCTCAAGAGCTACGAATTCGGTAGCGTCTTCGTCGACCCGCCCCGCGCCGGCATGGACCCGGACACCTGCGAGCTGACCCGGCGTTTCGACAACATCCTGTACATCTCGTGCAACCCGGAAACCCTCGCCGCCAACATCGCGCAATTGCACGACACCCACCGCATCACCCGCTGCGCGATGTTCGATCAATTCCCTTGGACCCATCACATGGAGTCCGGGGTGTTGCTGACGCGGCGCTGATCTACCGAAGCTGGCGGCGCGGCGCACTGCCAGTCTCGCTCCCTTGAACGCAGTGGACGCCATAGCAACCGCAACTACTCGCTCAACGGCGGCAAACCTGCCAACTGTCTAGCCCGGATACGAGCCAGACAGTCCGTCTGCTGGATACCCTCAAGATTATCGATCGCCACCGATCGGGTCTGGCTCAGGGTTTCGCCAACAATACGCGCGATATCAGTGAACGCCAGCACGCCGGCAAGAAAAGCCGCCACCGCCACTTCATTGGCTGCATTGAGCACCACGCTCAGTTCACAACCGTCTCGCGCCACGTCAAGCGCCAAGCCCAAGCAGGGAAAACGCCGCAGGTCCGCTTGGGCAAAGCTCAATGGCTCGGATTGCGTCAGGTCCAACCGCTCGACCCCGGAATCGATACGTTGTGGATAGGCCAGCGCCTGGGCGATAGGCGTGCGCATATCGGGATTACCCAATTGCGCCAGGACCGACTGGTCGGCATACACCACCATCGAATGGACGATGCTTTGCGGGTGAATCAGTACCTCGATCCGCTCCGGCGACATCGCGAACAACCAATGTGCCTCGATAACCTCCAGGCCCTTGTTCATCATGCTTGCACAGTCGACCGAGATCTTGCGCCCCATCCGCCACTTGGGGTGGGCGCAGGCCTCGTCGGGTGTGACGCTGTCCAGAGTGTCCAGCGAGCGGTTCAGGAATGGACCGCCGGAAGCGGTCAGGAGCAAGCGCTCCGGACGGACCCCAGGGTGGTTCGACAGGCATTGGAAAATGGCATTGTGTTCGCTGTCGACCGGCAACAACTGCGCTCGTGCGCGAGTCACGCAGCGCATGAACAACGCGCCGGACATCACCAAAGCCTCCTTGTTGGCCAGCAGGACGCGCTTACCGGCCTGCGCCGCAGCCAGCGTCGAAGGTAACCCGGCGCCACCGACAATAGCGGCAACAACCGTATCGCATTGGCTGGCTGCGGCCACCGCGACCAGAGCATCCGGCCCGTAGAGCACCTCGGTATTGCATCCACGCGCTTTCAAGCGCCGCGAAAGCTGCGCCGCCTCCCCGGCACTGGCGACCACTGCCACCTGCGGCCGGAAGGCCAGGCACTGCTGGTAAAGCCTGTCGATACTGTGATGCGCAGTCAGCGCGAACAACGAAAAAAGCTCCGGGTGGCGGGCCACGACATCGAGCGTACTCCGGCCAATGGAGCCGGTCGCCCCGAGCAAGGTAAGTCGCTGGCTCATGCTGGGTCTCCCTGGCTATTGTTTGCCATGGGCAATCAGCTCACGGGGGGCGGCAGCGTAAGCCTTGAGCAACTCGGACAGTGTCTGCCACGCCTGTTCCTCCCCTCCATAGCGAGCTGCCACGTAGGCATCCAGGAGCTGGGTGAACTCCTTGGCGATCGTTTTGCCCTTAAGCGTCAACACCCGTTCGCCATCCATGTACACCGGGGCCGAGGGGTGTTCGCCGGCCCCCGGCAGGGAAATGCCGATATCCGCCAGGCGACTTTCCCCCGGGCCGTTGACCACACAACCCATGACGGCCACCTGCAAATGCTCGATACCGTTGAAGCGGTTTTTCCAGATTGGCATTTGCTGGCGCAGATAATCTTCGATCTGCTGGGCCAGCTCCTGAAAAAAATGGCTGCTGGTACGCCCACAACCGGGACAGGCCACCACCGAGGGGGTAAAGGCCCGCAAGCCCATGGTTTGCAGGATCTGCTGGGCCACCAGCACTTCGCGGGTACGTTCGCCGCCGGGTTCGGGGGTGAGGGAAATGCGTAAAGTGTCGCCGATGCCCTCCTGCAGCAGCACAGCCAGGGCGGTGGACGAGGCGACGATGCCCTTGGAACCCATGCCGGCCTCGGTCAGCCCCAGGTGCAAGGCAAAATCGCAGCGCGCGGCCAGGTTGCGGTACACGGCGATCAGGTCCTGGACATGACTGACCTTGGCCGACAACACGATCCGCTCCGCCGGCAGGCCGACCTCGATGGCCCGCTGCGCACTCTCCAGCGCCGAGACCACCAGGGCTTCACGCATCACCGCATCGGCCGCTAACGGCGTAGCGAGCGCCGCGTTACTGTCCATCATCCGCGCCAGCAACTCTGGGTCCAGGCTGCCCCAGTTGACCCCGATGCGTACGGGCTTGCCATGGCGACAGGCCATTTCAATCATTTCGCAGAACTGTTCGTCGCGCCTCGCACCCTTGCCGACATTGCCCGGGTTGATCCGGTACTTGCCCAACGCCTGGGCACACTCGGGATAGGCCGCCAGCAGGCGGTGGCCATTGAAATGAAAATCGCCGACCAGCGGAACCTTGATATCACGGGCATCCAACAGCTCGCGAATCTTCGCGACCTGGGAGGCCGCCTCATGACCGTTCACCGTGATCCGTACCAGTTCGGCGCCGGCCAATGCCAGTTGCTCGACCTGCGCCGCCGTAGCCCGGGCATCGGCGGTATCGGTATTGGTCATCGCCTGGACTACTATCGGACTGCCGCTGCCCATGGTCAGGGGGCCGATACAGACCTGGCGGGTTTTACGTCGGGCAATATTGGCGTTCATCGTCGAGGCCCGTTGCGCAGGTCATTGTAGCGAGGCACCCGCAACGACCAGTCCAGATTGGCGCTCATCCAATCCTCCAACATTTGCACATAACGCCGGATCGCCTGCCGTTCGTCATTCGAAAAAGTGTGTTTCTCGATAAACCCCGCGACCCGCTTGCGCTCCCGTTGAAAGCATTGGAGACGCGCATCGAGCAATGCTAGGAGAAAGGCCACCGCGTCGTCGATGGACGAGCCCAGCAACTGCTGGCAAACCACCACATAGTTATTGATCTCGCCATACTCGGCTTCCTTCTCATAGGAAATCAGATCGTTGACCAGCGTGATCACATCAGTGGCGCTGTCTTGCAGCGTTTCGAACAGTCGGCTTTGGTGGAAGACCGCGGGGACTTCGGCGTGGTTGGCGTATTCACCGGCCCTGAATACGACCCTCGCCGCCGAGGTGAAACGGCGCTGGTGGGCATAGGCCAATAGATCGGGGAGTTCTGCGCAGGAACGTCTTTGCACCTCGTGTGCAACCCAGCTGAACAACATTCTGATCTCTTCGAGCAAGCGCCGCCCACCCTCCCCAGTCATGGCCTCGAGCATCGGCGCAATCATCAGCACGCCCGAACGCTCGAGAGGGGTTTGCGGACGCGCCTCGCCAGCCGGAGCACTGAGCAGGGAGAACATCCGCTCCAGCCTCTTGCGCCCCTCGTCGCTCGACAGACTCAATGCCCCTTGGTCCAACCCATCATCGAGCAGGAACATCCAGAAAACCAGGTTGGTCAGGTGCTCCAACTCGAGCGGCCCGGCGTCTGGAAACGCCCTGGCCACCAGGTCACAGGAGCGATTACTTTCATACTCATGCATGACCCCTTCCAGGTGGTCGAATCCCATCGAGCGGAACCATGACCGAGAGGCCTCTTCAGCAACATCGTGATGAGGATTGATGCGTAACGAGAACGGCAGGGACAGTGGAGGAAGAACGAAGGCGGACATGTGGCCACTCCTTGAAGTACTTACTTTATGACTGCCAGGACAATCTTCATGATTGTCGACCGATCAAGCTGTGCCCGCCGACACTGAGCACCGGCAGAGCCAGCGGCTGCAACAGCGCAAGCTGTTCTTGGAAGAGCCTGATCGAGGTGATGATGCCCTGGGCGTCCAGGCCACGGGCCGCCATCAACTGTTCGGATGCACCATGCTCGATAAATTGATCGTCGAAACCCAACTGCAACACCTGCCGGGGAATGCCCGAAGCCGCCAGATGCTCGAGACACGCCGCCCCGGCGCCACCTTTCACGCAGCCCTCCTCAATCGTCACCAGCAAATCGTGGCTGCATGCCAGCGCCTCTACCAGGTCGATATCCAAAGGTTTGACAAAGCGCATATTGGCGACGCTTGCATCCAGCTCCAAGGCGGCCGCAAGGCTGGGCATCAACATCGAGCCGAAGGCGAGGATGGCGATTCGTTCGCCCTGGCTGCGGCTCGACTGCCGGCGGATTTCGCCCTTGCCCAGAGGCAGGACATTGAGCTCGTTTTTCGCGATGCGGCCAGGGCCCGCGCCACGGGGATAACGTACCGCCACTGGTCCATCCTGGAGCAAGGCGGTGTGCAGCATCTGGCGACACTCGTTCTCGTCCGCCGGAGCCATGATGACCAGATTGGGCACGCAGCGCAGATAGGCGATATCGAACGCCCCGGTATGAGTGGCGCCGTCCGCCCCGACAATCCCGGCCCGGTCGACGGCCAATACCACCGGCAGGTTCTGGATCGCGATATCGTGAATCAGTTGATCGTAGGCGCGCTGCAGAAAGGTCGAGTAGATCGCGACGACCGGTTTCAAGCCTTCGGTCGCCAGACCAGCGGCGAAGGTCAGGGCATGTTGTTCGGCGATCCCGACATCGAAATACCGCTCGGGGAAGCGTCGTTCGAACTCCTCAAGGCCCGAGCCCTCACGCATGGCCGGGGTGATCGCCATGACCCGCGGGTCGCGCTCGGCTTCGTCGCACAGCCAGTGGCCAAACACTTGGGTGTAGCTCTGCTTCCCTGGGAGACCAGGCAGGAGGCCCTGTTCCGGATTGAATTTACCCGGCCCGTGGTAGAGCACCGGATCAATCGCCGCCGGACTGTAGCCGTGCCCCTTCTCGGTGACGATGTGCAGTAATTGCGGGCCTCGCAGGTCCTTGAGCAGTTGCAAGGCCGGGATCAGTTCATCCAGGTCGTGACCGTCGACGGGGCCGGTGTAATTGAAGCCCAGGGCCTGGAACAGGGTCGCCGACACCGTCATATCCGCGCGTTGTGCCTCCAGTCGCCGGCCCCGCTCATCCCGGGGCGACTCATCGCGCAGGATCCGCTTGATGCCACCACCGACCGAGCTCGTGCAGCAATGAGCGGTCAGTTTGCCCAAATAGAGACGCAGCGCCCCGACGGAGGCAGAAATCGACATATCGTTATCGTTGAGAATGACCAGGAACGGCAGATCCGCATGCAGGCCGGCATTATTCATCGCCTCATAGGCCATGCCACCACTCAGGGCACCGTCGCCAATCACCGCAATGCTGTGCCGATGTTCGCCCTTGCTCCGTGCCCCGAGTGCCATGCCTAATGCCGCAGAAATCGAGGTACTGGAATGGGCCGTTCCGAAGCAGTCATACTCGGATTCCTGGCGCCGGGGAAAACCGGATATCCCGCCCCATTGGCGGATGCTGGCCATGGCCTCGCGCCGACCGGTCAATATCTTGTGCGGATAGGATTGATGGCCTACATCCCAGACGACCCGGTCATGGGGTGTATCGAACACATAGTGCAGCGCAACAGCCAGCTCCACGCTGCCCAGATTGGCCGACAGGTGCCCGCCGGTTCTGGAAACACTGTGAAGGATAAAAGCGCGCAACTCATCGGCAACCGCACCGAGCGCCCGGGGATGCAAAGCGCGTAAATCGCCGGGGCTGTCGATGGTACTCAGTAGCTCGAACATGTCGGGTTCCCTTTTTCCTGCCTCAGTGCAAGCGTTTGACGATCAAGTCAGCCAGCTCACGTAAATAGAACGCCCGGGCACCGAAGCAGGTCAAAGCGGCATGGGCTTGCTCGTTCAACTGCCAGGCCAGGCGGCGCGAGGGCTCCAGACCAAACACCGAGACATAGGTGGGTTTATGGTCTTGCGCATCCTTGCCGGCGGTTTTTCCCAGCGTTGCCGAGTCCTGGGTGGCATCGAGAATGTCATCGACGATCTGGAATGCCAGGCCTACAGCTGCCGCGTAGCGATCCAGCGCATCGAGATCCGCATCAACCGGCTCGGCACAGAGCGCGCCCATGCGTACCGCCGCACGGATCAGCGCCCCGGTCTTCATCCGGTGCATCAGATTCAGAGCCGGGATATCGATCACGGTGCCGAGGCTGTCCAGATCGAACATCTGTCCGCCACACAAGCCGTCCGGACCGGCCGCGCGGGCGAGCTCCTCCATCAACAAGACTTGCCGGGCGCAAGAGACCGGTGCGTGCCGCAAGGTCATGAATGCCTGCATCAACAATGCGCTGCCGGTCAGGATGGCAGTGGCCTCGTCGAATTGGATATGTACGCTGGGCCGGCCATGGCGCAGGCTATCGTCGTCCATGGCCGGCAAATCGTCATACACCAGGGAATTGACATGGACCATTTCCACCGCCGCGCCGACCGTGTCCAAAACCTGTCGATCCGCCCCAAGGGCGACGCCACTGGCCTGGCACAACAATGGGCGCAGCCGTTTTCCTCCACCCAGGACTGCGTAGCGCATGGCTTCATGCAGCCGGATGGGAGGCGTTGATACACACGGCAATTGAGCATCGAGTTGACGCTCGAGTCGATCCAGCACCGCCAGCCTCCAAAAGCCAAAGGCGAGCTGGGCACCCTCCGTCGCCAACGTGTCGTATGCGCTCTGCATGATGATGAGCCCTAAAGGGCCAGATGGCCGATTGAGGGAATATCGACAGACAGCGCTTGCCAGGCTCGGATACCCGCAAGGGTGTAGGTGTCGAAGATCTTGCGAAACCAGACCGTATATCTATCGGGCGCAGCGGCGATGCACCCGGGAATATCGGACAGCAGCACCCACTCCCAGGCCAGGGCTTCATCGGGATTGGCAATCGGTGAAGTGTCGCAGGTCCCCACAAACAGATGGTCGAACTCATGCTCGACCAGATCGTCCGATACCTGTTCTCGATAGAGCAGCGACGCCACCTTCTTCAGCGGACAGCTCAGCCCCATCTCTTCGAACAAACGTCTTTGTGCGGCGGCATGGATCTGTTCGCCCAGGCGTGGATGCCCGCAACAGGTATTGGTCCACAGGCCTTGGGAGTGATATTTGCCAAGGGCGCGTTGCTGCAACAGCAAACGGCCGTACTCGTCAAAGATAAAGATCGAGAACGCCCGATGTCGCAGGCCTTGTTGATGGATGAACAACTTGTGCGCACTACCGGTTTCGCAATCATCCTCATCCACCAGAATGAGTGTTTCTTCCACGGCTCGGACTCCATAAGGTCTTCACCACTGGACAGAACTGCAGACCAGAATGCGTAGGGAAATTCAGACTTTATTAAACAACGTCGTTTAACTCTAGCCCGTGTCCGGTTGGGCGCAAGCTTAAAAAGGCCTGTTGCCACGCCGTTCGTCTTATGGGCATCGACACTCCAACGTTCGATTACCGAACAGCTTTGTCGTAGCGTACTCATCGATCGAATTGACCAAATTAACCGACTGGTACATTTTATCTCCTGAAAAGCCAACGGCCATCCGTCGAGCTCACAATAACAATGGAGATATCCCGATGCCGCCTATCGTTCTGGTGCTCAACGGCCCGAACCTGAACCTGCTCGGCACCCGCGAGCCGGCAACTTATGGCCACGAAACCCTCGCCGACATCTCGGCACTGTGCGGCCGTGCTGCTGAAGAATTCGGCCTGGCGGTGGAGTTTCGCCAGACCAATCAGGAAAGCGAGTTGCTCGACTGGGTGCATGGCGCACGCGGCCGATGCGCCGGCATCGTCATCAACCCGGCAGCCTGGACCCACACCTCGGTGGCAATCCGCGACGCCCTGGTGGCGAGCGAAGTGCCGGTCATCGAAGTCCACCTGTCCAACGTCCACGCCCGGGAAACCTTTCGCCACCACTCCTTCGTCTCATCGGTCGCCATCGGCGTGATGTGCGGGTTTGGCAGCCATGGTTATCGCATGGCCCTGGAACATTTCAGTCAGCGTTTGAAGGGTTGATGAGCATGTCGAATATCACTGTGCTGGCCGGCCTGATCGGTGCGGGCATCCAGGCGTCTCGCACACCGGCGCTGCATGAGCGTGAAGGCGATGCCCAGGGCATGCGCTACCTCTATCGGCTGATCGACCTCGACGCGCTGAAACTCGACAGCGGCGCCCTGCCCGATTTGCTCAAGGCCGCCGAGCGCATGGACTTCACCGGCCTGAACATTACCTTTCCCTGCAAGCAGGCGATCATCCCATTGCTGGACGAACTGTCACCGGAGGCCCGGGGCATTGGCGCGGTGAATACCGTGGTGCTCAAGAATGGCAAACGCATTGGCCACAACACCGACTGCCTGGGGTTCGCCGAAGGTTTTCGGCGCGGCCTGGGAGATGTGGCGCGCCAGCGCGTGGTCCAGATGGGCGCCGGTGGCGCTGGCGCGGCGGTGGCCCATGCGCTACTGGCAGAAGGCGTGCAGACGCTGAGCATTTTTGACGTCGAAGTCAGCCGTGCCGAGGCCCTGGCTAATAACCTCAACCAACACTTCGGCGCAGGCCGCGCCCGGGCCGGGCATGACTTGGCCAGCGCCATGGCCGATACCGACGGCCTGGTGAACACCACGCCCATGGGCATGGCAAAACTGCCGGGCATGCCGGTACCGGTCGAGCTGTTGCGGGGCGAGTTGTGGGTCGCGGAAATCGTCTACTTCCCACTGGAAACCGAACTGCTGCGCAACGCCCGTGCCCTCGGCTGCCGCACGCTGGACGGCGGCAACATGGCCGTGTTCCAAGCGGTGAAGGCGTTCGAACTGTTCAGCGGCGTGGCGCCGGATGCACAACGGATGCTGGCGCATTTCCAGAGCATGAATCATTAAGGTCTAGTGATACTCCCCTGTGGGAGCGAGCCTGCTCGCGATAGCGGTGGATCAGCCAGCATCGACTTGACTGGCATACCGCTATCGCGAGCAGGCTCGCTCCCACAAGGTTTCCAGAATCAGGCCTGCAAGTATCTCAACACCGACTCACAAACCATCCGCCGATGCCGCTGCTTGACCGCTTCATCCGACAGGTCGATCTGAAAGATCTCGCCGAACGTCTGGCGGTTGGACACACGGTAAAAGCAGAAAGAACTGATAAGCAAGTGCACGTCCAGGGGTTGGAGATCAGGACGGAACACGCCTTCTTCAGCACCGCGCCGCAGGATCACGCCCAGGGAATCGAGGATGGTATTGGTCATCGCCTTGATCGCGCCTGACTGCTTCACGTATTCGGCGTTGTGGATGTTCTCGATGCAGACAATGCGCACGAAATCCACATTACGGTCATGGTGGTCGAAGGTGAACTCCACCAGGCGCCGGATCGCGTCGACCGGGGCCAGCTCGGCCAGGTGCAGGCGACTCTCGGTGGTGCGGATATCCCCGTAGAGTTTTTCCAGCACCTCGACGTACAACTGCTCCTTGCTGCCGAAGTAGTAGTAGATCATGCGCTTGGAGGTGTGGATGCGCTCGGCGATGGCGTCGACCCGGGCGCCAGCCAGGCCTTGCTGGACGAACTCGACGATGGCTTCCTGAAGAATGTTCTCCCGGGTCTTCTCCGGGTTGTTCTTGCGACTCTTGCGCGGCGTGGCGACGGGTTCGTCGAGCGCTGCGGAAAGCTCTGGATTCATAGTCATTGCGGGGCTCACGGCCATCACTGCACAGGCTGGCGATTATGGGCCGCACCGTGCAGTGAAGGAAGCCACGGCATTGCCCTTTACCGCCGCATTTACGATTTCCCTACAACTTGGCGTGCCGCAAGCCACCGCTGCGGGACTTGGCCATGGCCGCCAGGCGCACCGCGACGTTGGCCGCGCCGTAACCGGCATAACCGTTCTTGCGCTGGATGATTTCAAAGAAAAACCGCCCCTCGAACGGCTCGGTGTAGACGTGAAACAGCTCGCCACCCTGGGCGTCGCGGTCGTACAGCACGTTGAAATACGCCAGCTCGCTGAGAAACTCATCATCGAAATCGAACCGCGCCGCCAGGTCGTCGTAGTAGTTGAGCGGGATGTCCAGCAACGGCACACCAGCTTCCTTGGCACGGCTGACCTGGGCGAAGATGTCGTCGCAGTCGAAAGCGATGTGATGCACCCCCGAACCGCGATAACTCGACAGTGCGTGTGAGATCGCGGTATTGCGGTTCTCGGAAATGTTCAGCGGCAGTCGGATCGAACTGCAGCGGCTACGCAACGCACGGCTTTTTACCAGGCCATAAGGGTCGGGCAAGACGACTTCGTCATCGGCCTCGAAATCCAGCAGGCTCTTGTAGAACAGCACCCAACTGTCGAGGCTGTCGGCCGGCAGCGCCATCGCCATGTGATCGATGCGCTTGAGTCCGGCGCCAATCACGGCACCGGGCTGCAAGTTGAAATCGGTGCCGTAAACGTCGGCTTCCTGATCCACCAGGTAGATCAGGCTGCCGTCCGGGGCACGCACCGCCGCCAGTTCCAGTTCGTTGGGGCCCACCAACCCGCGATAAGGCTGACCCTTGTAGGCCACCGCCCGTTCCAGGGCACTGGCGCTGTTTTTCACCCGCACGGCAGTGGCGCACAACGATGGTCCATGAGCTTCGAAGAAGCTGTGGGCGAAGGAGTACGGCTCAGTGTTGAGGATCAGGTTGATATCGCCCTGGCGCAGCAGGCTCACATTCTTGGAGCGATGCTGACCGGCCTTGACGAAGCCCAGCCGCTCCAGCCAATGGGACAGTTTGGCGCCGAGGTTATCGTCCACAGCAAACTCGAGAAACTCGATGCCGTTGTATTCACTCGCCGGCGGTGTGGCGAAAAGGATATCGGCATTGCCGGTGGACGGCGCTTCTTCGGCCAGGCGCTGGCGGGTCTTTTCTTCCAGGTACAGCAGCGAGCGCAGACCGTCGGCGGCATTGGCCCGTGGCGGCGCGGCGCGGAAGCCGTCGTTGAAGATTTCCAGGGACAACGGCCCGGTGTAGCCGCTCTTGATGATCGGCGCCAGGAAGCCAGGCAAATCGAATTCACCCTGCCCGGGGAAGCAGCGGAAATGCCGACTCCACTCCAGCACATCCATCGCCAGGATCGGCGCGTCGGCCATTTGTACGAAGAAAATTTTCTCGCCGGGGATCTCGGCAATCGCACTCGGATCGCCCTTGAGGGACAAGGTGTGGAAGCTGTCGAGCAACACGCCGAGGCTGGGGTGATCGGCCTGGCGCACGATGTTCCAGACCTGTTGATACGTATTGACGTGCCGCCCCCAGGCCAGCGCTTCGTAACCGATACGCAAGCCACGCGCACCGGCGCGTTCGGCGAGCAAGCGCAGGTCATCGACCAGGATCTGTTCATCACCGACGCTGTCGGCCGAGGCGTTGCTGCACACCAGCACCAGATCGGTGCCCAGCTCCTGCATCAGGTCGAACTTGCGCTCGGCGCGCTCCAGGTTGCGCGCCAGGCGATCGCGGCGGCAGCCTTCGAAGTCACGAAACGGTTGGAACAAGGTGATGGCAATGCCCAGATCGGCGCACATCTGCCTGATTTCCCGAGGGCTGCCATCGTAATAGAGAAGGTCGTTCTCGAAGATTTCCACCCCGTCAAAACCGGCGGCGGCAATGGCTTCGAGTTTTTCCGGCAAGGTACCGCTCAAGGACACGGTGGCAATGGAACGCTGCATGACTTCGGCTCCCGGGACAGGCATCGGCTACAAAAGGTGCGCCGCTTTTTAAAGAGTCAGCCGATTATTGAGCTGCCGGTTTCTTTCAGCAATTTAATATGTACCATCCGGTTAGTTTTTTGGGCGATTATCGAACAAAATGCCGATTGTCGAATTGACGATTTTTTGCTCACTGCGCACCATCGCTCCCACATTGACGCAGGCCCTGGCCGCCGGCATCAATGGACAGACCCAGACCAACCATAAGAATTTCAAAAACGGGTACCCGCTATGATTCCTTCCCAAAGCTCCCGCCTGGCCCCCGGCCTGGGTGTCTCGACCAGTGGCATCGGTGACAAGATCCGCGGCGCCATGGCCGTAGGCAAGACCCGTTGGGGCATGCTCGCCCTGGTGTTTTTTGCCACCACCCTGAACTACATCGACCGCGCCGCCCTGGGCGTGATGCAGCCGATTCTTGCCAAGGAGATGAGCTGGACGGCGATGGATTACGCCAACATCAACTTCTGGTTCCAGGTCGGTTATGCCGTCGGCTTCGTGTTGCAAGGGCGGCTGATCGACCGGATCGGCGTCAAGCGCGTGTTCTTCTGCGCCGTGCTGCTCTGGAGCCTGGCGACCGGCGCCCACGGCCTGGCCACCTCGGCGGTGGGCTTCATGGTCTGCCGCTTTATCCTGGGCCTGACCGAAGCTGCCAACTACCCGGCCTGCGTGAAGACCACGCGGCTGTGGTTCCCGGCCGGTGAACGGGCGGTGGCCACTGGCATTTTCAACGCTGGGACCAACGTCGGCGCGATGTTCACCCCGATGCTGCTGCCGCTGGTCCTGCACGTATGGGGCTGGCAGGCCGCGTTCCTGTGCATGGCCGCGCTGGGCGGGATCTGGCTACTGTTCTGGGGCCTGAAATACTTCAACCCGGAAGATCATCCCAGCGTCAAACAGTCGGAACTGGACTACATCCAGGCCCAGGACGAGCCAGACCAGGTCCGCGTGCCCTTCTCCCGGATCCTGCGCATGCGGGGTACCTGGGCATTCGCCCTGGCCTACTCGATCACCGCACCGGTGTTCTGGTTCTACCTCTATTGGTTGCCGCCGTTCCTGAACCAGCAATACAACCTGGGCATCAACGTGACCCAGATGGGTATTCCGTTGATCATCATCTACCTCACCGCCGACTTCGGCAGCGTGGGCGGCGGCATCCTGTCTTCGTTCCTGATCGGTCGCGGCCTCAATCCGATCAAGGCGCGACTGGTGTCCATGCTGTTGTTCGCCTGCTGCATCATCGGCGTGATCATGGCGGCCGGTGCAAGCAACCTGTGGATGGCGGTGTTTGCCATTTCCCTGGCCATCGGCGCGCACCAGGCCTGGACTGCCAACATCTGGAGCCTGGTGATGGACTACACGCCCAAGCACATGATGAGCACGGTGTTCGGCTTCGGCGGCATGTGCGCGGCCATCGGCGGGATGTTCATGACCCAACTGGTGGGCCACATCCTGACGATCACCAATAACAACTACACCGTGCTGTTCACGCTGATTCCGGCGATGTACTTCATTGCCCTGACCTGGCTGTACTTCATGGCGCCGCGCAAGGTGCCGACGCTGGAAAACTGATACCGGTCAGCCCAGAGTTATTCATCCCACTGTGGGAGCAAGGCTTGCCCGGGCAAGCCCTCTCCCACATTTGATAGATGGCGTTAGTGGCATTTGGTCATGGGGGTGCGCTGATTTTCCTGTTGACCGGTTTGCTAACCCGCGTACAGCTGCGACGGCGGAGGGTCTGGCGTTGCATCAAGTCATATCCAGCCCAGTGAAGTAATGTTCGAGTCGATAACGTGGCGAATGACGTGCCCAGTCGTAATGCCCTCTCATTTTCGACCGCATTGCCGCCAGGAAGCGCAGCAACTGAGGGCTAGCACCGTGGCGCGCGGCGGCCTCCAGGGTGAGGTACTGTTCAATCAATTGATTATGCAATTGTGCTGTTCTCTCCAGCGCTTCCTGCGCCCGCGCGCCCTCATGCTCGATGAGCACTGCAGGAAAGTTGAGGGCTATTACCCGCGGTTCATCTCGCTCTTTGGGAAACGAAAAAATATCATTGCACAGCGCAGTAATGAGGGTAACGAGCGCGTTGAGTTCGCGAATGTCAATTCGGTGATACTCCATTGGAGGCACTTCGTAGCCTGCTGCGACGTCTTGTAAAGCCAGGCCGAAAGGCGTTGCAGTCGTGAAGCGTCTTCCCACGAGATATTCCGTTGCACTTGGTGTGCAGCGGAGCGAATGCCAACCGGCCTCCCATATCAATCCAAAAAAATAATAGGTCGCTGCCTCAACGCATCGCATGTATTGGGGCGGCGAGCAGCACGCTTCCATCCTTTGCCAAATATTCGCGGTTGCCGATCCAAGCGCCTGGCAAAGGTGAACTTGCTCAATGGTGCAATTTTCGATTATCAGCGCGCCGAGCGCGTCATGCTGGGTTGAACTCGAGCGATCCATAATCTCCCGTACCCATAGAAAAAATCGGCTCAGATGAGCAGGACTTTGGCCAAACATACCGGTATCTCCAACCATGTCATCCAGCGCAAATAACCAGCCGAAAATATCGGTTATCAACTGCAATCCGTCATCGGTCGCAGTTGGGTATTCACGGCTGGTGAATTCGCCAAAACGACCGAATTGAATGGCACGCGCGAGGTCCGGGTCCGCCAGCAACCCAAATCCCACCATCCAGCGAACCATGCCGTCTTCCACCTGGCTCGATCGGGGATGAATCTCTGCGACGAAGGGGTAGTTCAATCGCGGGAGCATCAGCTTGTTCATCGTATTCATGACAAGTACGCCTGAAAACAGTGAGTTTATGCGCCAAACCGTCGCTGTCTTTGCAGATAGCTATTGATGGCTGCATCAAAGTCGTCCTTACCGAACTCTGGCCAGCAAACGGACGAAAAATGAAATTCAGAATACGTACTCTGCCAAGGCATGAACCCTGATAGGCGATGTTCACCAGATGTGCGAATGATCAGGTCAGGGTCTGGCTTTCCAGCGCTGTAAAGGTGAGTGTTTATATCTTCTAGACTCAAGGTCTCGGCCAACTGCGCAAGCGATCCAGCAGCCATACTCTCGAGCAAGATACTCTTGAACGCGGAGACAATTTCATCTCGACCATTGTATGCAATAGCGATGTCTACATACATTCCGCTTCCAATCCGCGCAGTGCCCTGTGCCTTTTCGATGGCTTGAATAACTGAGGTAGGCAATTTACAAAGCTGACCGACGAAGCTCAGGCGCCAGCGGCCAATAGCAGCCAACGCATGAATTACATCGACAATCACACCCAGCAACGCGGCAACCTCTTTCGGGTCACGCTTGAGATTTTCCAATGATAGGGGCCATAGAGTAACTCGGGGTATACGGCAAGCATCGCACCAGTTAAGAAGCTCAACAACGGTCCTCCCTCCCTGACGATACCCTTCGACCACTGGCAAAGCGCGTCTCTCTGCCCAGCGCCGATTACCATCCAGGATCACAGCGAGATGCTGTAAAGGAGGATGGCTGTAGTTCGATAACTCACTAGACGCCGCAGCATGATTTCCGAACATGAATGATGCTCTCTTTGGATCCCCTAGGTAAACGGCCGGATTAGATTACCCAACTAGGAAACGAGCCCTGTCGCCGAATGGTGTGGGTTGAAAGCAACTCTGACTACTGTAGAAAATAACAGTTTTTTATAAAACTTTTTCAAGAAACACAACTGACTTATATCAAAATAATATTTCTGGCATAACATTAGTAATGCAGCGACCCGTTAGAGCTTTTCGTATCCACCTCAATCACCAAACAATCTAAAACTGTAATCACCAACTAATGAGTGACACTTGGCACTTATAAATTAATCATTGGATATCTGCACCCTGGACAAAAAACGCCCGGATATCATTTTAACTCCAACGTAAGTTACCTATCACAGAAATCACAATCGATCCCCCACAGTCCGCGTTAGCTCCGCCGCTGTTGCCACGCCGCCGCCAGCCCACTCAAGCAAATCAGAGCGATACCCACCACCGTGGTCAGTGTCGGCGTGTGGTTGAACAGCAACCAGCCCAGCAACCCGGCAAACACGATCTGGCAGTACCCGAACGGCGCGAGCAGCGCCGGGGCGGCAAAGCGGAAGGCCTGGGTCAGCATCAGGTGCGCCGTCATCCCGCAAGCCCCCAGCGCCAGCATCATCGCCCCGTGCAACAGGCTCGGCACCTGCCAGAAGAACGGCACCAGTGCACTCATCACCAAGGTGTTGCACAGGCCGGCGAAGAAATTGCTGGTGGTCGGGCTGTCGATCTCGCTGAGCTTGCGCGTGAGCAACTGGTAGAAGCAGAAAAACAGCGCCGAACAGAACGGCAACAACACCGCCGGCGTAAACAGATCCCCGCCCGGATGGACGATGATCAACACCCCGATAAAACCGAAGATCACCGCGATCCATTGGCCACGCGTCACATGCTCGCCCAACAATGGCACCGACAGCGCGGTGACCAGCACCGGGGCCAGGAAGTTGACCGCGGTCGCCTCGGCCAACGGGATATACATCAGGGCCGTGGTGAAGAACAGGCTGGTCCCCAGCAGGCATAGGGCCCGGGCCAGTTGCCACAGAGGACGCTTGGTCCGCAGGACCCGCAGCCCCGAGCGCGGCAGGAAAATACCTGCCATCAGTAACGTATGCACCACGTATCGGGCCCACACCACCATGATGATCGGATAGAAACCCGAGAGATATTTCGACAGTGCGTCATGGCTGGAGAACAGGAACGTCGCACAGAGAATAAGCAGGATGCCCTTGAAGGCCTGATTGACGCCGGAAAGCGGGGTGCTGACGGTCATGTAGGAATCCTGCGTTGCGTGTGTAGGGAAGAACCAATATCTGCGACCGTGGATTCAGCTGAACAACTCCGAGGCCTGGCTGGCTTGCGACAACTCCGAGGCAAACGCCAGCAAGGTCGGTGCCAGCTCATGCAACCGCGCTCGAGTCATCCGTGCGCTGGGCCCGGCAACACTCAGCACACCTATGACCCGGCCATCCAATGGATGACGGACCACAGCGGCAATGGCCGACGTGCCGATCGCCGAGCTTTCCTCGACACAGGCATAGCCTTGCTCACGAGCCTGGTGCAGGTACTGGAGCAGTTCAGCCTTGCTGCGTGGCGCGTTCGGCCCGGCGTCCGCCGGCATTTGCACGGCCTGGCGCGCCACCAGCGCCAACGCCTCGGCATCACTCATGCACGCCAGCCAGGCATGGCCCGACGCGGTATAGAACAACGGCGTCTCACGCCCCATGTCCGGGTCGTAGCGCAAGCCGGAACGGGCCCCCTGAGACTTGGCGATCCAGGTCTGGCACTCCCCTTCGATGACACCCAGGCGCACCAGTTCACCCGTTTCCCGTGCCAGGCGATCGAGCACTGGCTGCACGATGTCGGCACCGCTTCGCGACAGATAGCGAAAACCCATGGCAACCAGGCGGGTCGACAAGTGATAACGCAGGTTCTCGGGGTTCTGGCGCACATAGCCCAGGCGCATCAGTTCGGCGAGCAAACGGTGGGTGGCACTCTTGGGGATCTGCAACTGTTCGGCCAAGCCGAGCAGCGGCCACCCGCGAGGATCGCTGGCGAGGCTTTCCAGCACATTGAAAACCCGTTCGATTTGACTGCCGGCCATGAGAGATCCAGATGTAATGTTCGCAAGTTCCAGAATATGCAAAGTGTAATTCAAATTCTGGAACCGGTGAGCCATTCATTCATGCCCTGATGAACCAAACCCCGCGATGATTGCCTGAAAGCTCAGGCGCCACGCGCATCCTGACGCCCCAAAAGCTAGACTCACCGCAACGGCAGTACAGTGACACTCCGGTCAATCAGAGGAACGCCCACATGTTATGGAAAAAAGGTCGCCGCAGTGACAACGTGGTGGACGCTCGCGGTGACGGTGGGGGCGGTGGCGGGATGCGCTTCGGCGGCGGCAAGGGCTTGAGCCTGACGGCCATCATTCTGATCGTCGGCATTGGCTGGATCACCGGCCAGGATCCGATGCAGATTCTCGGACAACTGGCCGGGCAGATGGACCAGACCTCTGCGCCCACCTCCTCACAAACCCGCCAGGCGCCACCGGCCAACGATGAACAGGCCGAATTCGTGCGCTCGATCCTCGGCGACACCGAAGACACCTGGGGCCAGGTCTTCCAGCAAGCCGGACGCCAATACCAACAACCGAAACTGGTGTTGTTCAGCGGTCGGGTCAACTCGGCCTGCGGTCTCGCCTCTTCGGCGACCGGTCCGTTCTATTGCCCGGCCGATCGCCAGGTTTACCTGGACATGAGCTTCTTCAAGGAAATGTCCCAACGCTTCGCTGCCGCCGGGGACTTCGCCCAGGCCTACGTCATCGCCCACGAAGTCGGACACCATGTGCAGACCCTGCTCGGCGTGTCGGCAAAAATCCAGGAAGCCCGACAACAAGGTCGGCAGATGGAAGGTGATGGAGGCTTATTGGTACGTCAGGAGTTGCAAGCCGACTGCCTGGCCGGCGTGTGGGCCAACCATGCGCAAAAACGCCTGAACTGGCTGGAGCCGGGGGACATCGAGGAGGCCTTGAACGCCGCCAATGCCATCGGTGATGACCGCTTGCAGCAACAAGGCCAGGGCCGCGTGGTACCGGACTCCTTCACCCATGGCACTTCGGCACAACGAGTGCGCTGGTTCAAGACGGGCTTCGCCCAGGGCCAGGTCAGCCAGTGCGACACGTTCGCGGCGAAAAACCTGTAGATGAAGTGGGGAGCATTGATCGGGCTGGTGCTGTGCTGCGCCGTGGCCCAGGCCGAGGAACACAGCGTCAAGGTGGTCGCCCAAGGGCGCCTGCAACTCAAAGGCGGAGCCATGGCCGTCGCCGTGAGCCCGCCCCCGGCATCTATCCAGCGCGTGCTGATCATCCTCCACGGTCGGCTGCGCAATGCCGACACCTACCTGCACAGCGCCGAAAAGGCTGCCGAGCAGGCCGGGCAACTGGGCACCACCCTGATCATCGCCCCGCAGTTCCTCAATGAACAGGACGTGGCGCACCACACGCTCCCCAATGATGTCCTGCGCTGGCACGGCAACGACTGGATGGCCGGAGGCCTGTCCACAGGGCCCAATCCGGTCAGTTCCTACCAGATTCTGGACGACATCGTTGCGCGCGTCAGTGACCGGCAGCAGTTCCCCGAAGTGAAAGAAATCGTCATCGCCGGCCATTCCGGCGGCGCCCAGGTCGTGCAGCGCTATGCCCTGCTCGCCCACGGTCAATATCGGATCGAGCCACGCTTTGTCATCGCCAACCCGTCGTCCTATGCCTACTTCGATGCACAACGGCCCATGGCTTTCGACCCTGCCAGTTGCCCTGGCTTCAACCACTGGAAATACGGCCTGCAGGATTTGCCCGCCTACGCGGCGGGACAAACACCCACGCAACTGGAAAATAACTACGTCAAGCACGACATCGTCTATTTGCTCGGGCAACAAGACACCGATCCGGAGCAGCCGGCGCTGGATAAGGGCTGCGAAGCGCAGACCCAGGGGCCGTATCGGTTATTGCGCGGGCATTTCTTCTTTGACTACCTGACCCGGCGCCATCCCGTGGGGTTGAACCAGCGGCTGATCGAAGTGCCGGGGGTGGGGCATAACGGGAATGGGATGCTGACTTCGCCTGAGGGGTTGAGGGTGTTGTTTGGTCAGTGAGTTTTTAGCGAATGCCAGAACCTCATCGCGAGCAGGCTCGCTCCCACAGTAGATCTGGTGTGGACACAAATTTTGCGATCAACAGAAATCCCCTTGTGGGAGCAAGCCTGCTCGCGATAACGATCGATCAGACAATACAACCCTCAAGCCAAAAGCATCCGCCGCAACTCGACACAATCGCGCGCATGCCAATCCGTCAGCTTCGGCCATGGATTGTCCGGCAGGTTCACCAGCACCGTCCGCGCCCCAGCAGCACGCCCGCAGTCCAGGTCGAAACGGTAGTCACCGACCATCACCATTGTCTCAGGTGCCACGTTCCAGGCCTCGGCCAGTTTCAACAGGCCACCGGGATGAGGCTTGGGCGGTGCTTCGTCGCGGCCCAGCACATCTTCCACGGCGAAACAGTCCGCCAGGCCGATGGCTTCAAGGGTCACGTGGGCCAGCTCGCGGGCGTTGCGGGTCAGGATTCCCAAGCGAACGCCACGCGCCGCCAGTTCGCGCACCAACTCGACCGCCCCCAGTGCGGGCTTGGAGCCCAACGCCAGGTCCCGTTCGTGCTCCAGCAGCCAGGCATGCTTGGCCGCGGCTTCATCGGCCGGCAACGCCGCCAGGTGGGTGAGGATGTCATCTTCGGCCGGAATCGCCAGGGCCACGCGGATCGCCGCGAAATCATGCACGGCGATGGTCAGCGTGCCGTCCATGTCGAATACCCAGTGTCGAACGTCGGCCAGGCTCATGCCCAGTCCTTGCGATGGCGGATCAGGCCTTCCTGGGTCACCGAGGCCACCAGTTGCCCGGCGCGGTTGAACACGCTGCCCCGGGAGAACCCGCGGGAATTGCCGGCCCATGGACTGTCCATGGCGTAGAGCAGCCAATCATCGGCGCGCAGGTCGGCGTGGAACCACAGGGCGTGGTCGAGGCTGGCGACCTGCATATCCTTGTGCCACACCGATTTGCCGTGGGGCAGCAGCGAAGTGGTCAACAGGCCGAAGTCCGAGGCGTAGGCCAGCAGGTATTTGTGCAACGCTGGCGAATCGGCCAGGGCGCCATCGGCGCGGAACCACACGTACTTGATCGGATCGGCCGGTTGCGGGTTGTAAGGGTCTTTTTCGGTGACCGGGCGCACCTCGATCGGCTTGGGGCACAGCAGTTTTTCGCGCATGTGCTCAGGCAACAGGTGCGCGCGCTGCTGGGTCAGCTCCAACTCGGACGGCAGGTTCTCCGGCCCGACGACTTGCGGCATGCTGCTCTGGTGCTCAAAGCCCTGTTCGTCATACTGGAACGACGCACTGCAGGTGAAAATCGGGTTGCCCTTCTGGATCGCCGTCACCCGGCGGGTGCTGAAACTGCCGCCATCACGCACCCGGTCCACCTGGTAGACCACCGGCAGTGCGGCATCACCCGGACGCAGGAAATAACCGTGCATTGAGTGCACATGACGCGCCTCCTCCACGGTCTGGCTGGCCGCCGACAACGACTGACCCAGCACTTGGCCACCGAACAACTGACGGAACCCCAGATCCTGGCTGCGACCGCGAAACAGGTTTTCTTCGATCGGTTCCAGGGTCAGCAGGTCGACCAGATCTTCCAACACGTGGCTCATTCAGACTTTCCTCACACAGCGCAACACCGCGCAGTCTGCGCTGCGGCGGTGGATCGATTGTTGGCCCGAGCCATTGTGGCGGGCATTGTAAACGTCCGTGTCGGCTAACCGTGCAGGGTCTGTAGCCACTGTTCACGGTTGATGCGATAGAGCACATGGTGACGCAATGGATGCCCGACCGCGAGCTTTGGGTGTTCGAAGTCGTCAGCCGGATCGTGCTGCATGCCGATGGCCTGCATGACCTTTTGCGACGGCAGGTTATCCACAGCAGTGAACGCCACCACTTCGTCCAGCAACAACTGGTCGAAGGCACAGCGCAGTGCGGTCCACGCCGCCTCGCTGGCATAGCCCAGCCCCCAGTGCTCCCGCGCCAGACGCCAGCCGATCTCGATGGCCGGTGTGAACGGCGCGTCGAACCCGACCACACCGAGCCCGGTAAAGCCAATGAAGGCCCCGGTGTCCTTGCGCTCCAGGGCCCACAAACCAAAACCATGCTCGGCGAAATGCCCACGCACGCGACCGATCAGGGCGGCGCTTTCCAGGCGGCTCAAGGGCGCGGGGAAATAACGCATCACCTGTGGGTCTGCGCACATGGCGGCAAATTCCGGCAAGTCCTCGTCACGCCACTGCCGCAACAGCAGCCGTGCGCTTTCCAGTTCCAGTATCGGCTCCATCTTCACTCCCCTTCCATGCCCAGAGTCTACAACGCTGGTAGGATCCGTCACACAATCACCACTGAAAACACCATGCCGCTGCCACTGATCTATCACGAAGACTACAGTCCCGAATTCCCGGCGGAACATCGCTTCCCCATGGATAAGTTCCGCCTGCTGCGCGATCACCTGGTGGACAGCGGTCTGACCCGCGACGCCGACCTGCTGCGCCCGGCGCTGTGTCCGCCAGATATCCTCGCCGTGGCCCACGACCGTGGCTATATCGAACGCTACATGGGCGGCGAGTTGTCCCGCGAAGACCAACGGCGACTCGGCCTGCCCTGGAGCGAAGCCCTGGCCCGTCGAACGGTACGCGCCGTGGGCGGCTCGCTCCTGGCCGCCGAACAGGCCCTTGAGCACGGTCTGGCCTGTCACTTGGCCGGCGGCACCCATCACGCCCATTACGACCACCCGGCCGGGTTCTGCATTTTCAACGACCTGGCGGTGATCAGTCGCTATTTCCTGGCCAGCGGTCGGGTCTCGCGGGTGCTGATTTTCGATTGCGATGTACATCAGGGCGACGGCACCGCTCGAATACTCCATGACACCCCCGATGCCGTGACAGTTTCCTTGCACTGCGAAAAGAATTTCCCCGCACGCAAGGCCCAAAGCGACTGGGACATCCCCCTGCCCATGGGCATGGGCGACGCTGCTTACCTGAACGTGGTGGACGATGCGCTCAACTACTTGCTGCCGCTCTACCAGCCCGACCTGGTGCTGTATGACGCCGGCGTCGATGTCCACAAGGACGACGCCCTCGGTTACCTGAAGCTGACCGACGAAGGCCTCGCCGCCCGGGACGAGAGCGTCATGCGCCATTGCCTGGGGCGCGACATCCCGGTGGTCGGCGTGATCGGCGGCGGCTACAGCAAGGACCGCCACGCCCTGGCCCGCCGCCACGGGATCCTGCACCACAGCGCGCAAAAGGTCTGGGCGTCATCAGGTTGTCATTGAACGCTGGGCGCGTTACCCACAATGCCTGTGGGCCGGCCTGTGGATAACCTGAGCGAAACGGCCTACAGGCTGTGTTGACTATAGCTTGCGCAGTCCTGGTTGTTTTTTGATCAGCTCTCAAGAGCACCTACCTACTCCTGTGGGAGCGGGCTTGCTCGCGAATGCGGTGCGCCAGTCGATATTTATGTCACTGACACACCGCATTGGCGAGCAAGCCCGCTCCCACAAGGATCTGTGCTGGTAGAATGCCCCGCCTATTCCAGCCCCCACAGTTCAAATCATGACCTCGACCGCCAAGCCTTCCACCCCGAACATCGCCATCATCGGCGGCGGCCCCGCCGGCCTGATGGCGGCCGAGGTGTTGAGCCAGGCTGGCCTTCAGGTCGACCTGTACGATGGCATGCCGTCGGTGGGCCGCAAGTTCCTGCTGGCCGGCGTTGGCGGCATGAACATCACCCACTCCGAAGCCTTCCCGGCCTTCCTGTCCCGCTATGGCGAGCGCGCGCCGAACCTTGCGCCGCTGCTGCGGGCATTCGGTGCGGATGAGTTATGCACATGGATTCACGGGTTGGGCATCGACACCTTCGTCGGCAGTTCCGGGCGAGTGTTTCCCACCGACATGAAAGCCGCCCCGCTGTTGCGCGCCTGGCTCAAGCGCCTGCGTGATGCCGGCGTGGTGATCCACACCCGTCATCGCTGGCTCGGTTGGAACCCCGATGGCAGTTTGCGAATAGCCAGTCCGGAAGGTGAGAAAACACTACGCCCCGACGCGACACTGCTGGCACTGGGCGGCGGCAGCTGGTCACGCCTGGGCTCTGACGGCGCCTGGATGCAGGCGCTGGAACAGCACGGCGTGGCCCTGGCACCGTTGCAACCGAGCAACTGCGGGTTCGAGGTCGAGGCCTGGAGCGACCTGATGATCAGCAAATTCGCCGGCGCTCCACTGAAAAACATCGCCATCGGCCTTAACGACGATGTGCCGCGCCTCGGCGAATGCGTGATCACCACCACGGGCATCGAAGGCAGCTTGATCTATGCGTTGTCGGCAGCGATTCGCGAAGCGATCAACCAACACGGCAGCGCAACGATTCATCTGGACCTGCTGCCAGGGCGACCTGTGGACAAAATCCAGCAAGCCCTGAGCAAGCCTCGCGGTTCACGCTCGATGGCCAAGCACCTGCACAGTCAGTTGGGCATCGATGGGGTCAAGGCGGCGCTGTTGCGCGAGCTCACACCCGCCGATTGTTTCGCTGCCCCGGCGCGGCTGGCCCAGGCGATCAAGACCTTGCCGGTCACCCTGGTAAAGACCCGGCCTTTGGACGAAGCCATCAGCAGCGCCGGTGGCGTGGCGTTCGAAGCCCTGGATGAACGCCTGATGCTCAAGCAAATGCCTGGCGTGTTCTGCGCTGGGGAAATGCTCGATTGGGAAGCGCCGACCGGCGGCTACCTGCTCACGGCGTGCTTTGCCAGCGGCCGGGCGTCGGGGTTGGGCATGGTGGAGTGGTTACAGCGCCTGGATTGAAGATCGAGGCGCGGCCATCGCGAGCAGGCTCGCTCCCACAGTGATCGCATTCTTTCTGAAAGAACTCGGTCGAATGTGGGAGCGAGCCTGCTCGCGAAAGTGGTTTATCAGATAGAGCAGATCATCAAGGCTTACGCTTACGCGGCCCGGTATTGAACACCGGCACTTTTCGCACAGGCTTGACCGAGGGTTCCACAGGCGAGGAATCGCCGCTGTCCACCCACTTGCCCAGGTTGCGCTTGCCACCACCGCCCGAGGCCTTTGGTTTCTTCGGCTTTTTCGGTTTCTTGATGACCTGGCCACTGGCATCAGTGTCCGGCACCCGATGCTCAGGCTCGAAGTCCTGCTCCATCTGCCGGGGCAATGTCTGACGGGTCAGCATCTCGATGGCCGACAGCAGATTCACTTCATCGGCGCAGACCAAAGAAATCGCCTGCCCCGTAGCGCCCGCTCGACCGGTACGACCGATACGGTGGATGTAGTCTTCAGCGACGATCGGCAGGTCGAAGTTCACCACCAACGGCAAATCCTCGATATCCAGGCCACGGGCGGCGACATCGGTGGCCACCAGGATCTGCACTTCGCTGGCCTTGAAGCGGTCCAGGGCACGCTGGCGGGTGGCCTGGGGCTTGTCACCGTGGATGCCGTCGGCGTTGACGCCCAGGCCCTGGAGTTTTTCCACCAGCGCATCGACGCCGTTGCGCGTCTTGGCAAAGACCAGCACCTGCTTCCACTTGTTCTTGCGCATCAGGTGCACGAACAATTCCGGCTTGCGCTTCTTGTCCACCGTCACCACCCATTGCTTGACGGTGTTGGCGGCCACGTTGCGCGGACTCACTTCGATGCTCAGCGGATCGTTGAGCATCTGCCCGGCCAGCAAGCGGATCGCATCGGAAAAGGTTGCCGAGAACAACAGGGTCTGGCGCTTCTTCGGCAGGGCCTTGTAGATATTCGCCAGTTCTTCGGAGAAGCCCAGGTCGAGCATACGGTCGGCTTCGTCCAGCACCAGGGTCTGCAACTGGTTGAACTTCAGCGCGTTCTGGCGGAACAAGTCGAGCAAGCGGCCCGGCGTGGCGACCAGCAGGTCGACGCCTTTGCGCAGCTTCATCATCTGCGGGTTGATGCTGACGCCGCCGTACACAGCGTAAGTGCTCAGCGGCAAGTTTTGCGCGTACTGACGCACGCTTTCATGGACCTGTTCGGCCAGCTCGCGGGTCGGCACCAGGATCAACGCCCGCACCGAGTTGGCCGCGACTTTCGGTCCCTCGGTGGTCAGCAGTTGCAACAGCGGCACGGCGAAACCGGCGGTCTTGCCGGTACCGGTCTGGGCGGCGGCCATCAAGTCGCGACCGGCCAGCACTGCCGGCATGGCTTGGGCCTGCACCGGGGTCGGGGTCTGGTAACCAAGCGTCTCGAGGGCGCGCAGCAAGGGTTCAATCAGGCCAAGGGTGGCGAAAGTCATGGAAATACCGTAGGAAAAATCAGCGCAAGGTGTGCAATGCGCGGCAGTTTACCCTAAATCAGGATGTGGCCGGCGCAGGCTTGGGTTTGCGCCACTGGGGCAAGCCGATCAACACCACCGCACTGATGATCACCAGCATCGCCAGGGCTTCTTCGATGCCGATGGTCTCACCGGCGAACACAATGCCCAGCAACACCGCCACGGCCGGGTTGACGTAGGCATAACTGGTGGCTGCCGCCGGACGTACATGCTTGAGCAGGTACATGTAGGCGTTGAAGGCAACGATCGAGCCGAAGCAAGTCAGGTAAGCCAGGGCGAACCAACCTTCCAACGGCGGAATACTGTCCAGATGCTCACCGCTGGCCACGCTGCCCATCAACAGCACCACGCCACCCACCAGCATTTCCACGGCGCTGGCCATCGCCCCCGCCGGCAACGGCAGGTGCTTGCTCAGCACCGAACCGAAGGCCCAGGACGCTGCCGCGAACACCAGCAAGGTCGCGCCCAACGGGCTCGATTGCAGGTTCGAACCGAGATTGAGCATGGCGATGCCGATCAACCCCAGCACAATCCCCGCCCACTCCAGACGGGTATTGCGCGCGCCCCAGAAGTAGCCGCAGAGCAGGGTAAACAAAGGTACCGTCGCCACCGCCAGCGCAGCGACCCCGGATGCCACGCCCGTGTGCTCGGCCACACTCACCGCACCGTTACCGAAACTGAGCAACAGCACACCAATGATGGCCCCGGCCTTCCATTGCGCCCAAGTCGGTGCCGGCGCTCCACGCCAGCGCAGGAAGCCGTACATCAGCGAACCGGCCAGCACGAAACGGATCCCCGCCAGCAACAGCGGCGGCCAATGCTCGACACCGATGCGAATCACCAGGTAGGTCGACCCCCAGATGACGTACAAGGCGAAAAAGGCAGCGATCAATGGCAAAGGAAAACGGCGTGGGCCAGGCATGGTCGGCTCGAAGTCAGGACAATGAGAGACGCTATTCTAGAAAGGCGACAGACGGAAAATAAGTTACAAAACCTGTTTATCCGACCCATACACTTTTCAAAGCACGGAGATAAACGCTATAAACCATGCTTTCGAAAGTCATGTCATCGGAAGCCAAACCGTGGATAAATACGACCGCATGCTGCTCAGCGCTTTGTTGGAAAACGGTCGTGCGTCCTACGCCGAACTGGCCCGCAAAGTGAACCTGTCGGCCCCCGCCGTGGCCGAGCGAGTCAGCAAGCTGGAAACCAGCGGCGTGATTACCGGCTATCAGGCCAAAGTCGACATGGCGAAAATCGGCCTGCCGATCCAATGCGTCATCGAACTGCGGATGGACCAACACGGTAAACAGAAGACTTACGACGAACTGTGCAAGATCCCACAACTGACCGAATGCCATCGGGTGACCGGCGATCCGTGTGTGATCATGCAAGCGGCGGTCGGTTCTATGCCGGAGCTGGAAGAGCTGATCAACCGCATCGCCAAGTTCGGCTTCAGCAAGACCTCGATCGTGCTGTCCAGCGCCATTGAAAAGCGTGTGCCGTTGGGGCAGCTGGAAGGCAACGGGAAATAAACGACCCAACACAAATCAAAACTGTGGGAGCGAGCCTGCTCGCGATAGCGTTGGATCAGCCAACATCAATGTCGACAGACATACCGCAATCGCGAGCAGGCTCGCTCCCACAGTTTTTGTTTTGTGGTGTGTTTAGAACCCGCGATGCCGCTTGAGATGCTCGTTGATCTTCGCCGCCGGCACTTTCTGCAAGCTGCACAGCAAATCATGGGACAACTCCCGCAGCCCATGCTTTTGCCGCAGTTCCGAGGCCAGGTGCGCGGTGAGATTGGCGGCCATTTCGGCGTCGGCCATGGCCCGGTGAGCCTGGCCGGTGTGGGGCAAGCCAGCGAACGCGTTGAGGGTGCCGAGTTTGTGGTTCGGCGCCGCCGGCATCAAGCGTCGGGCCAGCAACAGTGAACAGGCAAAATTCTGCAAGCGGGTGCGTTTGATTCGCCCCAGTTCGAAGTCCCAGAACTTCTGGTCGAACGCGGCGTTGTGAGCCAGCAGCGGCGTGATGCCGACGAACTCGTTGACCTCGTTCATCACCTTTTCCGCCGACGGTGCGCTGCGCAGCATGGCATTGCTGATGCCGGTCAGTTGCTCGATAAACGCAGGGACGCGCACGCCGGCATTCATCAGGCTCTGGTAGCGGTCGACGATCCGGCCCTGCTCAAGGATCACCACGGCAATTTCGGTGGCCCGACAACTGCTGCTTGGCGTGATGCCGGTGGTTTCAAAGTCGATGACTGCGATGCGTTCCAAACCTGTCTGAGCTCCGTAAAAATCAATTCTTGAGCAGCAAGGCGCCTTCGATGGGCACGTAGCGGCTGGCGGCGCGGATCAGCGAATTGGCGGTCAGCCCCGGCACGCCATAGGCCACAGCCTGGACGCCGTGCTTTTGGATGATGCGCTCGAGCAGCATGTCGAAATCGCCGTCACCGGAGGCCAGCACCACTTCATCGACGTGGTCGGCGGCGTCCATGATGTCGAGGGTGATGCCCACGTCCCAGTCGCCCTTGGCCGAGCCGTCGCTGCGCTGGATGTAGGGCTTGAGCTTCACGACAAAACCCAGGTTGCGCAGGATCTGCTGGAATTGCTGCTGTTTGCTGTCGCCGCGATCGATCGCATAGGCGTAGGCCTCGACGATCTGCCCCTGCTTGCTCACATCGGCCCACAGCGCGGCGTAGTTGAAATGGCAACCATAGGCCTGGCGCACGGTGTAGTAGAGGTTCTGGACATCGGCGAACACTGCAATTTTTTTCACCGCGTTTCCTCTTGGATGCACACGCACGCAGACCACCTGGGCCGAAAGTCGCTCAGTATGCCAGTCTGAAGGATTGTTCCGCGAATAATCGGCCCGAGGCGCCAGGGCGCCCCGGACGAATGGTGGGTCAGACGAAGGAGTCGTCGTCGCCGAAGAAAGAAGAATCGTCGCTGTAGTCCGCGTCGCTGAAACCACCCTGGTCGTTGCCATAGGTATCGTTATCGGCCACCCGCTGATCATCACCCCAGCCGTTGTCGCTGCTGTTGGCAGTGTCGTTGACCGGTTGGGCCGGCTCTTCCTTGATGACTTCGACGATTTCCTGCGGTTGCTGGCCGCTGTGGAACAGGCTGCTGATGCCTTGGGCCAGCATCACGCCGCCGGCCACGCCCGCTGCGGTTTTCAGGGCGCCGCCCAGGAAGCTGCTCGCTGCCGGGGCCTGCTGTTGCGGTGCGCCGTAATTGCCGGGCGGCGCGCCGAAGCCCTGTTGGGGCGGAGCATTGAAGGACGACGGCGCCGGTTCGCGCCAGCCGCCCCCACTGGAGGCCGGCGGGCTCGATGGGCGTGAATCCCGCGAGCTGCCACCGAAAATACTCGAGAGAAAACCACCGCCGCCGCTGGGCGCCGACGTCTGTTTGCGGGCCTGTTGCAGCTCGGCCTGCAATTGCTCGACTTGCTGGCTCAGTTGCTTGTTCTGTTCATCGAGGCGCTTGATCGCGGCCTCCTGCACCAGAATCGCCTGGGCCATGAAATAGCCCGCCGCTGGCTGGCTGACCATGTGCTCCTTGATCCGCGCCTCGGCCTGGGCGTCACGCGGGGCTGATTCCTTTTCGGCCTGTTGCAGCCGTGAAAACAGTCCATCGATCAGGGTTTGTTCTTCGCTGTTCATGGCGACCTCGTTAGATTGCCGGGTAGAAACCATTCCGATCCCGAAGACCGGTGCCCACCAGTAATGGGGCTCGCCAAAAAGGTTTCAATGGTCTTTACCTGATGTTTACGTTTGCTTGTGCGGGCGCCTGATCGGTTAAAGTGTCGAACCGCTTTTTTGAACTGCGATACCGACTCATGAATCCGTTTGACGTGTTGCGCGACTCTTTGTATTTCTTCAAGCGCCATCTGGGCCGGATCGCCCAATTGTGCCTGCCGTTGGTCATACTCGAGGCTGTGCTGCAGCAAGGCGTGGACAACGCCGTCGGCCCCGAGGGTTTCCCCGGCTACAGCGTGATCGTCGGGCTCCTGGTCTACCCCTTGTACACCGCCGCGTTGATCCTGTTTCTCGACGCCCGCAGCCGCGGTGAAGCGCCACGCACCCGTGACTTGCTCGCAACGGCCCTCACCCTGTGGCCACGCTTTGCCTTGCTGACGGCCCTCAACACGCTGTTGATCCTGGTGGGGCTTTCGCTGTACTTCCTGCCTGGCCTGTGGCTGATGGTGACCCTGGCCTTCAGTGAATACCTGTTGGTCCTCAGGGGCCTGACACCCCTGGCCGCGATGAAGGAAAGCCTGAACCTGTCCCGCGGCAACTTCTGGCGGATCCTGCTGTGCATTCTCGCGGTGATGGGCCCGCTATGGCTGCTCAAGGGCGTCAGCGTCTCGGTGTATCCTTCTCCCCAGAACCCCGTGCTCAGCCTGCTGATCGACAGCGTCCACAGTTTCCTGCAACTGTTCACCAGCGTGGTGCTGTTCCGCATGTTCATGTTGATCGAGGCCAAGCCTGATAACCGCTGATCGCACACTGCGAAGGCCCTGGGCTTGGGCTTGAGAACCGCTCTCGGTTATGCTCGGGAGCACTTTCGCGTTTCGCCCATAAGCCGAGCCATGACCCGTCTACTGCGCTACACCTTGCTGGGCCTGCTGTTGATCCTCAGCCTGGCCGCCCTGTCGATCTACGGCCTGACCTGGCGACCACAGCCCCGGGAAACCGTGCCGGTCAGTTGCACCGCCAACGCGGCACCGCTGGTCCCCGGCCAGGCATTGAAGGTGATGACCTGGAACGTTCAGTTCCTCGCCGGCAAGCGCTACGTGTTCTGGAACGACCTGGCCCAGGGCGACGATGAAAGCCCGACCCTGGAAGACATGGCCTTCAGCCTCGACGAAGTGGCACGGGTGATCCGCGACGAGCAACCGGACATCGTGCTGCTCCAGGAACTGGACAAGGGCGCCAAGGCCAGCGATTACCAGGACCAGCTCAAGCTGTTGCAGGAACGCCTGGCCGACCTCTACCCGTGCGGCACCAGTGCCTTCGACTGGAAGGCCGACTTCATCCCCAACCCGCATATCTTCGGCAGCGTCGGCCGGCAACTGGCGACCCTGAGCCGCTACCGCATCGAACACGCCGAACGAGTACAACTGCCGGTGGCCGACGCCAACTTCATCAGCCGTCAGTTCCAGCCGAAAAATGCCTTGTTGGTGAGCTATCTGCCACTGAGCGATGGCGGCCAACTGGCGGTGCTCAACACGCATCTGGAACGGGCCACCGAGCCGGAAGAAACCCCGCCCAGACAAATCACCGCCGTCGCCAAGACACTGGATAAATTCGAATCGGCGGGCACGCCCTGGTTGATCGGCGGCGACTTCAACCAGTTGCCCCTGGGCCAGTACCGGCGCCTGCCGTCCGAGCAACGCACGCCCTACTCCGCCGACAGCCCCTTGCACCTGTTGTGGGACAAATACCCGATGATCCCCACCAACAACGAGGCCAGCGGCATCGACCGCGAACACTGGCTGACCCACTACCCGAACGACCCCGGCCTCAACGGCCCCGACCGCACCGTCGACTACCTGTTCTACAGCCCGCGGATCAAACGGGTTGAAGCTCAGGTAAGGCAGGACGATACCTTGCGCATCTCCGATCATTTGCCGGTGATTGCGCGGTTCTTGTTGCCGGCAATGCCATGAACGGAGTGTCACCATGACGGTAATCGCCCTGATCAACCCCGAGAATGACCCGCACTTGATCGCCGACTGTTTGATCAGCGCGGACGGTCCGGACATGCGCAAATCGATGTCTGTATGGGTTCCTTCACTGGGGTTGATACCCACTGATTGGCATGACGCCGACGGTCCGTTTCATATCGCGCGAATGGGTCGAAAAACCTACATCCTGAAGAACAACAGCGGCATGCTCGCCTTTGCAGGGGATTGTCGATCGGCTTATGAATTCTGGGTGGCGCTGGCAGGGTCGATCGAGACAAAACTCAGCTATCAACCGGATGCCCTGATAGATGCCGACACGATCGACCAGGCTCTAATGAGCATGGGCAGGACCGCGGGTGCATTCCATATGCTGGGCGTTCTACTGGATGGAAAAGGTGCCAAGCGCGCCTACATCCACCGCCCCGAAGCCACGATAACCACCAAGAACTTTGGAACCTGCTATCTAGCCGGTTCCGGGACACACCATCTCAGGCACCAGATCGAAACGGAAGACGAACGCTTCGCTTCCATCGAGGAGTGGCCCTGGACGCATATCTCGCCGACTGAAGAACTGGCGGAATCACTGTGTTCCAACATGCTGTATTACGAATCCGACATCAACAACGGGCGCAAACCCAATACCCCCATTCATGACCGGTTCGGCGGATTTTATGAATGGTACGGCATTAAATCCGCCGGGATAAAACCCACGCCACCCAGGATCGACTTGAATATCCTGGTCAAGGACGATGCCCTGTACCTGACCCGGCTCCATTTCTCCGAAAGCACTCATCCGCCTGCGGGTAACCCTAATTTCAAAGGGTCGCAAGTCATCTTGAAGGTCTTGACGTTCTGCCTGAGAACACAGGAATTCGACCCACACCGACTTTTCGACAACCTGGCGTTCACATTCGAGCAGGTAGAGGGCGTACTCATCGAGCGGTTCTTCAACCACTACGATAGAGATGCAAGCTCGCCGCTAGCGGACCCCAGAATTTCAGGCATTGTCCCGGCGGACGTCCTGCAAAAGGACTTTGGCCATGGCTTGTCGGTCAAGAGAGTTCGCCTGACCGTATCGGTCAATGGATATGCCGTTGTAAAGGGCGTGACCGAAAGCGACGAATCCCTCGCACCGGCCAGGATCCAGTATGCCAACGGTCAGGTATCAGTGGCCTTCAGCGAAAAAATAGGTCTTTTGATTGCAGATATCGTCTCGAGGCATCTGAAATAGTCTTTGTGATACAGGGCACTAGGGTTTACGCGGCTTGACCCGCGCCGTCGCCTCCGCCACCAGGGGGTCGTCCGGCCAGTAATGCTTGGGATAGCGCCCCTTGAGGTCCTTCTTCACCTCGGCGTAGGTGCTGCGCCAGAAATTCGCCAGGTCCTGGGTCACCTGCACCGGTCGCCGCGCCGGTGACAACAGGTGCAACTTGACCGCCTGCCGCCCGCCGGCAATGCGCGGGGTGTCGGCCAGGCCGAAGAGCTCCTGCAAGCGCACCGCCAGGATCGGCGGGTGCTCGCTGTAGTCCAGCCGGATGGACGAGCCCGAGGGCACGCTCAAATGGTGCGGCGCCAGTTCATCCAGGCGTTGCGGCAGGGGCCAGGGCAACAGGTTGTGAACGATGCTGGACAAGTCCAGGTTGGCGAAGTGACTGAGGCGCGAGACTCGCCCCAGATACGGCATCAGCCAATGTTCGAGACTGTCCAGTAACGCCACGTCGCTGACATCCGGCCACTCGCTCTCGCCCTTGGCCTCCAGGTCCAGGCGACGCAGCAGCGCCACCCGCGCCTGCCATTGCCGCAGTTCCGGGGTCCAGGGCAACAATTCCAGGCCCTTGCGACGCACCAGGTTTACCAGGGCCTGGCTACGGGCTGACTCATCCAGGCCGATCAATGGCTCGCGGCTGAGCACCAGTTCGCCGACCTTGCGCTGGCGCTCGGCACGCAGCACACCTTCACGCTCGTCCCAATCCAGTTGATCCACAACACGGACTTGCTCGGCCAATACCGAATCGAACAACGCTGGGTCGAAATCCGTCGCCAGGTAGATCCGCTCTTCCCGCTGGCCATGGCGGCTGCCCAGGTCGGCGATCACCAGCCACGCTTGTTTCATCAGGCTGTCAGCTTCGGCAAACAGCGCCGCACGGCCATTGGCCAAGCGATATTCCGCGCCGCCGGGCCGGCGCTGCTGGGCGACGCGGTCGGGGTAGGCCAGCGCCAGCAACGCACCGAGCCAGCGTGGATGATCGGGATCGGCCACCGCTTCTTCGGCCTTGCCCCGTAGATAACCGCGATACTGCCGGGCCAGTTGCCGCGCCCGCTGCACCCCGCCTTGGGCGCCACGCGCCGCTCGTTCTTCGCCGGACAACAAGGCCAGGCGACTGTGCAGATCCGCACCGGCGCCACGCAGAATATCGCGCTCGCCCAGCAGCGCAGCGACGTTACAGGCCATGTCCGCCAGCCCGAGCGCCTGGCCGCGCAGCAGCAGATGCGCGATGCGCGGGTGGGCTGGTAGTTCGGCCATGGCCTGGCCGTGGCGGGTCAGTTGCTCGCCCTCCAGCGCGCCCAGGCGTTGCAGCAGATCCTGGGCCTGGGCATATGCAGCGGCCGGCGGGACATCGAGCCAGACCAATTGCTGCGGCGCCACACCCCAGCGCCCCAGTTGCAGGGCCAACCCGGCCAAATCCGCCGAAAGAATCTCCGCACTGCCGTAAGCAGCCAGTTGTTCATGCTGGTCTTCGGACCACAATCGATAGCACACGCCCGGTTCCAATCGACCGGCCCGTCCGGCCCGCTGGGTGGCGCTGGCCCGGGAAACGCGCTGGGTGTCGAGACGGGTCATGCCGCTGCCCGGGTCGAAACGCGGCACCCGCGCCAGGCCAGCGTCGATCACCACTCGTACGCCGTTGATGGTCAGGCTGGTTTCGGCGATGTTGGTGGCCAGCACCACTTTGCGCTGGCCCGGTGGCGCAGGGTCGATGGCGGCGCGTTGGGAGGCCAGGTCCAGCTCGCCATGCAGCGGGCAGAGCAGCACATCGGTGTTTTCGCCCAAGGCCTCGGCCAGTTGTTGATGGACCCTGCGGATTTCCGCCTGGCCGGGCAAGAACACCAGGACGCTGCCGGTTTCATCGTGCAGCGCTTCCAGCACGGTCTGCACCAGTCGCGGCTCGATGAATTCACCGGGTTGAAACGGCCGCCCCCAACGCACCGCCACCGGGAACATACGCCCTTCGCTGCGCAGGATCGGCGCATCGTCCAGCAACCCGGCCAGGCGCTCCCCTTCCAGGGTGGCGGACATCAGCAGAATCTTCAGCGGCTGGTCGTCACGAAACAGCTCTCGGCCGTTGAGGCTCAAGGCCAAGGCCAGGTCGGCATCGAGGCTGCGTTCGTGGATTTGACCGATTGCACGTTCCTGTCAAAATCCAACAAAGCTATTAAATACAAGCCTTTACTATATCCTTGAACGAGCAGAATCAGTTGACAGTCATCAGAAAAACCGCCTACCTAGCCAACTACCCGTTCAGGGCTCTGTCTCAAGAGGTCGTAGCCCTGATGGAGCGCGTAGCTCAAGGCTACAAAAGCCCATCGGCGGTGCTGATCAAGCTATTCGAATGTTACTGCGACCTGCTGGGCGCGAAGGTTTCGTACATCAGCTTGTCCACTCCCTCTTACCATAGGCTGGCTCAAGGCTTCTTAGGGGCTCTGCAGGGCACCGATTTCGTTAACAACAGCAGATTATCTCGGAGGAGCTTCATTCGTGCGTTCGTAGAAGCCCATAACGCCATTCGGGCAGAAATACCTGACATGGAGGAACTGAAGGTTGACCCAGACAGCATGGCGAGCAACGTCTCGGTGTGGCAGGCGCAGCGCTCCAGCTTGGATGAAGAAAGCCTTAGGTATTGGAATGGATGGGGAATCACCTCTCAAAAGGGGCAGGAGGAATTCCTCAATCTGCCGTGCTTATGGGTGAGCCACGGCAAGGAGTTTACTGAAGAGTTCTTCCGCCACTGGCACCTTCATTCTAAGAAGTATGCTCGACCTCCTCACGCGGTGTTGAACAAGATGGCCAAATACCTTTCGGAACACTCCGAAGATTGGCCATCCGTAACATTTCAGCATCCATGGATGATCAAGGCGTTCTTCTTGGCTTTCATGAAGGATTTCTTCTTAACTGCTCACAAGCAAAAGAAGAACATCAACTCTCAGATCCGAAGCTGGAACTCATTCACTACTAAATGCGAGGAGATTTTTATCGAAACAGGCGTGTGGGCAATGCCATTTCAAGGCGGTCTTCCCAAGCCCATTCCAAGGCCTGACCTGGGCGTTGGCACACACAAGACAATGCGCGAAAACGGCGTTATTGTGCATGAGAAGCTGATTACGCCTGTTCCCCTTCACGTGACCGACCAGGAAGCAATCGAGATAATTTTTCGCAATATCGAATCCGACATTTCGATTGTTAAACTCTGGGCCACTGAACAATGCCGCAAGCTGTGGTCTAGAGTTCAGAGGCGTAAAGCGCTAGCTAAAGTTGGTGAGAAAATTCTAGGACGAGGCAGTGAAAAGTCAGTAGAACAACTTGGTCTAGAAAATATCTGCGCTACATTTGAACAAGATGGATTCCGAACCGATACGCCCTATTTGACTACCCGTTTCGGAGGAGGTAACAGGGTTGATGTAGGCGACCTGCTCGGCCTTCCAAGCTCCAGCAAACTTTTCCCCTACCAGTGCTTGCTTGTGATCCAGCACCCGGAAATCACTCCAAGCTTCCTGCTCAAATTTGCGCTTTTTGACGACAATGGGAATTACATCGGATTTATTAAAACCGACACCGGCGCCAAACTCATCGGCTATAAAGATCGCAAAGGCAAAGCGCGAAGTGAGCAGGTGATTGAGCTCACTTGCGAGTCCCAACAATGGATCGAAGAGATTATCGAGATCACTGCACCTTTGAGAAAGTTTCTACGCAAAAAAGGAAACCCCATTTGGAAGGAGCTATTTATTAGTTGCGGCATGGGCTTTGCCCCTCCAAGCAGCACGAAGATGCCGGTCTGGAACCGCTGCAGGTTCGAAAACAACCCCAAGCTTTATGAAGATCTGCGGCTTCAATTCGCTCCTTACGACCACCTGTTAAGCTGCGAATTGCAGCAGTTCCTTGAAAGACTAAGTCTTACGACTATCCGTTCTTCCTGCGGAGTGGAAGTCTATCTGCGTACCAAAAGCGTTGTCGAGATGTCCAAAGCACTCGGTCATACTCGCTACAACACTGAATTGTTGAAACGGTATCTACCTGACGCGATTCTGGCGTTCTTTCAGTCTCGATGGATTCGTATATTCCAGCGCAGCTTCATATGCGAGGCCATGAAGGACAGTCCTTACTTACTTGAGGCTACAGATTTCGCCAGCATGAATGAGCTCCACACTTTCCTGAAGAACCATGCATTGAAAGATATTCCAAGTTATCTCGTAAATCCTGAAAACAAGCCAAGTCCCAAACAAGTCGAATCACAAAAGAGCCATATCTACATTTCGATTGATGTAGGGATCATGACCGCCATGCTTTCACTTGAAGCAGCCGTTAAGAACCCTAAAAAAGACCAAGAAGTGAGTGGCCTTGCAAAGTATTGGGCAGACGTTTCCAAAGCTGTAAGCGACGAAATCGAACGCGGTAGCGACCCTCTGCTACAAGAGCACCTCAACACTGCGAGGCTTCACTGCAATCCATCTCAAATGGAGAAAATTATTTATGTCACTGCCGCCTGAGTTGGATTTCCTTGAGGCTTTTTTCGTTGACCCATACGAAGCGTCCAGGTCGGCTGATTGGTTACTCAGCGACTTCGACGCCAACGTCTGGGAGTATAGCTTCGGCTTCAAAGAACCGAAGTGCATCCATTGGGATGTGAAACTTAACGACGGCAGCAGCCTAGTCGACAAAAAAAACAAGGAGCTGTTGGAAGGGCTCAAATACTTCCTCACAGGTTCAACTCAGGCCAATACCGCCCCGGGCCCAAAACCCCAATGGGCCAGCGAGCTTGCCCGTGCAGTTCACATCGTGGACTTTCTGCTATTGAACGCTGAACAATTCAAACTAGCACAATATGGGCTAGCTGGACTGGGCCGAGATAAATTGAAGCTGATTTTGTCCGAAATCGGCTCCAGCAAAGACACCGCTGAGTCTATCTATGGTTGGTCGAAGCGAATGTCGCTTCACGGCTTACAGCTCGCCCTGGAAACTAACCAAACTGAAATTGCACACGCGATTACCCAATGGCCTGAGCTGGCAATAATCACCCCAGAGCAGATCGATGAGAACACACTGGACATACCGCTAGAATTGATACCCAAAGTTAGGGCCGCTCTTTATTTGAAGGGCCTGTACCGTGGGTCTCGTGACAAAGGAAATGTCCCGAATTCTGTACTGTTGTCGAACGAGATTTACACGAATACGATCAGAGGTAGGTTTGAGCAAAAGCCTATTATTAAGATCCTGGCTATCCAAAGCGGCGAAGACTTCGTTCGAGAATATCCTCCGATCCCCGTCGCAACGGGAGCCAGAGACAAAATGGGTGATGTCAACTTTAGCGAGTACAAGAGGACGCTTTACGGCCTGGGAGGTCTTCATGAGCTTGGTGTGCCTGCGCCATCAACAGAGGATTTGGTAAGCGCCAAGAATTTCACTATTGATACGGCAAGCGCTGGTAGATTCCGCTCGCTACCTTCCCAGATCGTTTTCGGTGCCGTCAGGAACTCCATTGAGTTTTATCTCAAGTATGGATCAAGAATCGTAGACGGGTTTTGTCGTACAATTATCTATTGCAAAAAGGAAAATATCCCCCTAAACAAATTGACCGACCAGCAGTTCCAAAAGGTGGTTGGTGAAGACCTGACCTCAATCGGCGTCGAAAAGTTTGGAATCTCACGGCGAGCGGTTGCAACGCCATACGCCAGCGAGCTGAAGGGAACCAAGTCCGAGTATTTTACGAAACTCCGCTCCAATCACGGGCTGATTGAGTTGGTGAAGATACTCATTGGATGCACTCAGGTTGTCACTGGCGCATTGATGGGCCGGCGGATCGGTGAACTACTGGATCTCCATGCCAATGACTGCCTGGATGTCTCAGGGCAGTGGCTGGTATTTGTTAACCGAAAAAGCACCTACAACTTGTTCGGCACTAGGCAAGTTGAAGTGAGGCCAATCGAGCCAATCGCCGTAAAGATGATTAGAAACCTGGTCAGGATGCAGAAAATCCTGAAAAGAGTTGGATTCATTAGCGAGCTCCAAGGTCTCTTCGCAAGCCCTTCTGGCAAGGGTAATGCGGTGCTTACCAAGACCTCTGTTTATAGCTTCAACCAGAACCTCGACTTGTTTTGTGACTATTTCGAAACCCAGACGAACGAAGACGGAAAGCGTTATTACATTCGCCAACATCAGCTTCGCCGTTTCTTCGCCATGCTCTTCTTTTACTCCAGCAGTTTCGGTGGGCTTGAAACTCTGCAATGGATGCTCGGACATACCGACGTTAAGCATGTCTGGCATTACCTGACCGAATCTATGGACGGTGCCACCTTGCGTGGGGCTAAAGCGCAGTTTGTGGCAGAAGCACTCCACAGCGGCGATGTAGCCAGCTTTGAAGACCTAGCGGCCCTGCTGAAAGCTCGCTACGGTACTGAAGATTTCACCATTGTCGATACTGAGGAGCTCGAAGATTACCTTTCGGATCTCATGGAAGAAGGTTCCGTAGAGATCGAGCCGGAATTCATCGAGGACGATGAAGGCCAGCGCTTCAAGGTAGTAGCTCGAGTCAAGCAGGTGGCAGCATGAAGAAGATTGATGCTCGTGTAGAGCGCAACACATCGGCACTTTTTACACTGGTAGAGTGCCTAGAGAAAATCCGTAGGGCTCCCGACAGTTTTAGGGGCAACAAAGAATTGGTGGCGGCCCTGAAAAGCCAGGGTTCAACTGCAGCTCTGAGCCTCAGCTTCACCGTAGGCGGAGACACGAAGGCAACAACCCCGGTCAGCCTGAACACTCTGAAGACTTATGCAGAAAGTAACTTGCCTACAGGTTTCAACGGGCTAAACAATCTCCGAATCGCGGCCCTTGAAGCGCTGGAGGCCTCAGAGCGACGCGAAGAGCGCTCCAACAAGCGAACCAAGGTAGGTTTATCGCTGCGAGTCGCAGAATTGGAACAGAAACTGGCCTTGCACCAAAAAACGAACCTTACATTGCTTCACGCTCTCGGCAATGCTCGCGATCACATCAAAAGTGTCAGGGATGCGCCGAACGCAGGTGTCAGATCATTACGGGCCCAGGAGGCCATAAAGGCGCTGACCGCGATGGCATCGCTGAACGCCCCACCTTACGACAAGATTCCTGCGCCCAATGGCCCTTCTGTTGTAAACCTTGATGAATACAGAAGATGACGAAGAAAAGCCAAAACCAGCTGTTCTCGGTCTTGGAAGAGACGACGCTATTTTCCCACATGGCGCTGGGAACTATTGAGACAAGGACATTCAACAATGTCCCATTTGTAACCTGGCCGAACGGTGCGCCCTGTGTGCCGGTGAATCAGTACATTCTGTCGATGATGGAACGGCCTGGTCGCAACGGCAACCGCAACTTATCAACACGGGGCTCTAAAGGCGGAACCTTCGGCGAGTACGCCTCCAAGATAAGCCACCTGGTTCGTTATTGCTATTATGCCAACATCGACTTCATTCACCTGACTGACTCCAAGTTTACAGAGTTTATCGATTCACTAAGGGACGAAAAGTCTCAAATTTACCCAACCGCCAATAAAAGAACTGAGCCTACAATTCTAGGCATAGGTCGAGTCTGCCTAGCCTTTCTGGAGTTTGTCGGTAGGCTTCACGAGAACCTAAGTTTTGTCGCTGTCGGCGGGACGATCAGAATCACCATGCACGCCTTTACGATTAAATATCGTAATGGCCGCTCGTTGAAAAAAGAGTTTGTACATCATCACTCGCTGAGCCTTGGCGGACGGGTTCGCTCGATATTCCCGATTTCAGACGAAAACATAAAGCGCCTGTTGGATGCGGTGGACACGGATTCCAAATCACGATTTATTGACTCCAGAAGAAAGATCATGCTTCTGCTGTTAGAGCACACCGGTGCACGCAGGGGAGAAATTTCGAGAATATTGGTTAAAGACATCCTTAATGCACTGGAGATGGATGAGCCAATGCTTAGGCTAGAGACTTGGAAGCAAGGAGTTTCTAGCCACCGATTTATTCCTGTTCACAAAATGGTTCTCAGCGATATCAAAAAGCACATCGACTTCATGCGCAGAAAGATCGTCAAGGGAAAAGTAGACGATGGCTTTCTGTTCATATCACAAACTTTTGCAAAGGGTATATCCCCGGACACAATCACCTCGGAAATTTCTCTTCTGAAAAAGGCGGCTGGTATTAAAGAAAAAATATCTCCACATATGTTCCGGCATGCCTTCATTACGAATAAATTTGTCCAACTGATTAAACAGCATGAGCTAGAAAATCCTGATCAATTCAGGCAGTCTTTGCTGAGCAGCCAAACTTTCATTACCGAAGTTATGATGTGGACGGGACACAAGTCTGCTGAGGCAGTTGAGCGCTACATTCACCTGGCATTTAAGAAGGTCGTTAACTACGCTGTGACAGTATCGTCTGTGCACTTAGCATCAGCCATGCTGCTGTTCGACCGTAAACAGCGCGAATTACTCAATCGTCTCAAGGCCGGTCTCGCCGTTGAAGAATATGAAGCCGAGGTGTTAGAACTTCAGCGGCTAAGAGATGAAGACTTCGATATTGCTGGCAGGCGGGTAAGCTCCAACTAAATATCTCCCTGATTGTCGGACTTGCGGGGCTTGCCCCTTCGGGGACGGCTGTCGTAAACCAAAGCCGGGCTGCGCCAGGCTTTGGCCCTACGGGCTTTCATCCTCAAGCCTCTGGCCCATCGTGGGCCGGCGCGCTCCGCTTGCTCATTTGCCCACAAATATTAAGTGACGCTTCTGAAGATACCGAATGAGAAGCATGCGGTTCGAAGTGCAAAGGGGGCCCCGTAAAGGCCGGGGGGACAGGCGCTGATGCGGCGCTCGACACCGGCCCTAAAAATCAAATCGGATTCCTTGCTCGAAGGTGAATGGCGGTTCGAAGACACTGGCCTCGCAACCCCAATCAACCGAAACGCAGAGGCACTCCATGTTAAAGAAAGCCACATCCATCGCTTGGCAAGCAGGCAAAGACTCCTACCACTTGCAGCAGGCTCGCCTGAAACACTCTGAGCCCGACTACCTGAACGCGCTTGCCCAGGCGATCCAGGACGTGAAGCCGGGCACTTGTTTCCGTGACGCTATGCGTCAAGCCATCACCGTCGACGATTACACTGTCGGCGTACTCGGCGGCCAGGAGCTGGGCAGGCGTACTCGGGAAATCCTCGAAGCGCAGCCTGAAGCGATTCCGGCCTTGTAACCAAAAATGGTGAAGACAAATGCACGACAAGGGAACCCAGAAGCTCGCTGATGGAGAGCTGGCTCGAAAGAGCCGCGCTATCCAGAGCCTCAAAGAAATCCTTGGCCTTGATGAGGGCGCCTACCAGGCGCACCTCGACAGCCTGAATGAAGCTGAGCGAGCGACCTACGAAACTGAGCTCAAAGCGTACATCGAGACATGCACGATCATGTCCGGTGAATACCTGCAGTGGTCGAGCCAACTGCTGCTTGCCGCGCCAGAGGGCGTGGAGTCGGAAAGTAGCTACCAGTCGAGCCTGATCGCTCCGATGGGCGCCGTCCTGCTGAACGCCCTGGAGAAGAACAATGCCATAGCGTTTCCGCAGCATCTTCGTGACGCAGCGGCCCAGATTGAGAGGCTGGCTGACGCCAAACGCCGGTTCCTCACCGAGCTATATGGACACTTGCGTGACGACGAGAGGGAGAGCTATGGCGACTTGCTGGAAGCCTGTGATCCCCTGCTCTGCTCGATGCCAGACCTCAAGCTTTATGAGACACACCAAAGGCTCATTCTGGCGTGGAAATTCCTATCACAACTTCTGATCAAGCCTCTGGACGGCGTTCCTGATAACTGGATCGAAGCTGCCGCCATCAAGGCACATAAACGTATTACCGAGCTTTCTAGCGGCGCCCTACGGCCTCTGCTTGAGGCTGCAGCAACCCCGAAAAAAGATTCGCTCTCTGCAGAGCTGCTGCTTGCCAGCATGGTGAATCGCTCTCACTGGGAGCTTCTCGAATACGAACGTTTGGAGCAGATAGCCACCCAGAGCCTTTCTAGGCTAACCCGTGGCCTTAAGCAGAAAGGGAACCATCACATTCCTGTTTACCTTGAAAAAGCAGCCTTCAAAGACTGGCTGTTAATGCAGCTCTCCCAGAACAGGTTCCCCGGCGAAGAAGCCTGGCGCACCTTGAAACGACAGCATCTGGAGCGCTTCTACTTTCAAGCCACCTGGGTACTCGATTGGGAAAAATTGAACGGCGTGGAGCACAGCGTGAAGGAGGATGCCCTTCTCAACATGTGCGCGCTGCACTTTGCTTGGAGCTACTGCACCCGCGAAAAGCATGACCTCAGAGTTCCAGACGTCAAAGATCTCGACCTTGTGAATGGACGCGAGATCGAGACCGATGAGCAGGTACCTTTGACTCGCATCATGTACCAACAGCGTCAGCTAAATACGATGCTCTTGAGCTACCAACACGTCGAGCTCAACCCACAAAAGCTGGAGACGTACACCAAGTGCAACAGGGATGGTCGACGTCAACAAATGCAGTTCATCCGCTCGAATCTACACAACCTTTCCCTGGCGCAGTGGAAAAGCCTTACCAACAACGCATGGAACGTACTCGATGCCCTGCTGCAGAAGCATGGCGCGCTTTAATCACAATGCGGCGGGCGGATAGCTGCACGCCGGCTCCGAAAAAATAATGGGCCCATAGCATGTACCAAAAAGACCACTCTCCTCACGAAGCTCCCAGCGAAACTCTTGATGAAAACGGCAATCGCGTCAAAAATCCGAACAGGATCACAGTCAATCAGCACGTGATCCCCCAGGCACACCTGAAAGAATGGCTAAAGGACGACAATCTCCTCACCATACACAGAAAGCAGGGTGGCGCCCCCATAGAGCGCTCGCCCAAGAGTGCCTTTGTCGTAGCCAGGCTATGGGATCAGCAGGCTGAACAGGGGATGATCAAGTCGACTGAAGACAATTACCTAAAGCAGATAGATGGCTTACGAAAGAACGGGAGCATCGAGAGATCCCCCATCGTCACCGAGTATTTCGTCATGTTGGCAGCACGGGCTTACTGCGTAGCCAAAGAAAGGCCGCTCTACGACTCGATCATGGAGCCGCCGCCATGCATACCCTCGCAAGCACAGCTTGAAAAAGATGAGGTTGAGCAGGTGAATGACACCGTCCGAATCTTCAACGGAACTGGTGATCCACATGCTACAGCTCGCATGATTGTAGGTATGGCGCTCACACAGTTTTTCATCAGGGGGCGCGAGCTCTTGAAGGACACTGCATGGGTGCCTTTTACGACGATGGGGGAGAAATTCATTCTTCCCGACTCAAACGTTGCACTTTACGAGCAAGGTTTCCCAGCACTGCCAGTGAGCCCGGAACTCGTGCTTCTTGACGAGAAGCTCCTTGCCAAACTCCAAAAGGCCGGCAGGCTCACGCCGGAGTATCTCAACAAGCGCTTCTTGGAGTCATCGGTTCGCTACTACGTTTCCCCCAAGTGAATCCTGCAGGCGCTCCGCGCTTTGCCCGCAGCCAGAACAGATGCGCTCAGCCTACTCGCTCCATCTCCGGCCTACTTCTGGCCTTCCGTATTCCTCCTGAAGACCTCCATGCGACGTTCATTCCCTGAGCATGAGCCGCTGAGCTCCCATCGAGATACACCTGATCAGCCAGGCTCCTGGGAGGATACTCGTGCCGAGCGTTTGGTCGAAGTTGCCAGAGATTATTGGCGCCCGGATTAATTTGGCAATCGGCCTGTTCCTGATTCCGCTCTTCTTCCTGCCTTTCTGTTCGGCTGGATCATGTGGGACTGGGCCTCGCCGGCAGCGATCTACTCGCTCATCTACGACAAGATATTCATGATCATCGTTGGGGTGGCCCTGCTACTGCTCCTGGCCTAGACAGAAGGGTTTAAAGCTTCGCTGGATGAGGCCCCGGCCTTAGCCAAGTTCCAGTGCGAGACGCCGTACCCTGGCTGGCTATGGCGCTACTACCTTCGCCGGAACAAGGATCTCATCGAGGCCTACTGGCGCGTCTACAACTTCGAGGTGGCAGAAGACTCCCTTGCCGTTTATCTGCAGCAGCACATGCCAAGGTTTATCGGCGCCATACCCAGGCGATGTCGTTCATCGCCGAGTGGTTGACGCTTCAGCACGTCAGCGGCCACATTCGAAGCTGTCACCTACGCTACACCCGAAATTGGCCGGTAAGCGTGAGATCGCAGCACGTCAGCGGTCACTCGAGATCGAGACGTAGGTGACTTGGCAAAACAAAGGGGTCGAAATGAACGTACAGCTAGAACTTATGAATAAAAACATATCCATGCTCCAGGCAGAAATAAAATACCTGCAAATTAAAATCCAAGAATCCAGACACGCAGGTGACCAGGAAAAGCATAGCCAACTTTTAGAGCAGCAAAACAATGCAGCCTACTACCTCAAATATGCAACAGAGACGAAGGCCAAGATAATTATGAATATCCATAAAAGCTAGCAACTCACAACCGCTAATATTGGCAGAAAGGATATGCAGATTGTTAAAGCCAATCAACAAGGAAGCAAGTGTAAATGAAAGCGAGAAGATTCTTGCCACGATTACTTCAAATACATTTTTTAGCCTGTGGTGCTACCCCAGCCTGTATCGGTCGTTAGGAAAAGGAAAAGAGCTTACCGATCTCACCGTGTACTTCAATAACACGGTTATACTATTTTCCGACAAGGGGCACGTTAAGTTCCAAGAGCAGAATGACCCCAAACTTGCTTGGAGCCGATGGTACAGAGCCGCAGTCAAGGAATCTGCAAAACAACTGCATGGAGCAGAAAGTTGCATTAGGAATCACCCGGACAAGATCTTCCTCAATAGTAAACTTGATGAGCCATTCCCTTTTGACTTGAGTAGGACTGATCTCAAAATACACCTGATAGCGGTAACCCGAGGAATAGGTAAACATGCCAAGCAGCATTTCGACGCCATAAGGCCCGGCAGCCGTGGTTCGCTCGGCTACCTTTATGGAGCGAATGAAGAACAGTTGCTCGATAAACCGTTCTTCGTCGGCGATGTAGACATAAGCAAAACCTTCGTTCACGTGCTAGATGAAGGGGGTATAAAACTTCTCCTAGAAGAGCTTTGCACACCTGCAGACTTCATCCGATACCTCGAGGTTAAAGAGGATGCAATCCGCAACAAAGACCTCCTGATCAGCGCTGGAGAAGAGGAAACACTTGCATGCTATCTTCAAGAGGATGGTGGCAACGGGTTCGGAAAAATTACCAACCCACCTCAAAACAAAGGCAATTTCCTAATGATACCCGAAGGAGAATGGAATCATTACAGGAAAACGGTAATATATGCCTTGAGGTATCAACAAAGAAAAGAAGCAAAGCTATGGAATGAAATCATTTCCCGCTTCGCGGACGGGATTGTGGATGCACAGGTAGGTGAAGCAAGTGACTTACCGTTCATAATGCATGCAAATGCTGTGCAGGTGTTGGCGTCGGAAAACCTTCTGTCGAGTAGCCTCCTTGCAACTGCCCTATTTGACAAATTCCATACAGTTCCCAGCGGAACACGCTCAGCACGAACGACTTACTCTATCTGTAATCCAGGCCGAGTGTACGTCTTCGTATTTTTCCCCTGGAGTCATAGATTCAACTCCTATGATGAATATAGACATGAGCGAACTGCCTACATGCAGCTATACGCATGTGTAGCGCGGTACAAGTTCCAGAAAGCAAAAGAAATCGTAGTTCTTGGAGCCGACACCAAAGGCCATCAAGGGGGCTCTGAGACAATTTTTGCTATAGATGCATCTGTTCCGCTTACTGGCGATGAGCGAACGACTGCTCAACAAATCATGAAAACCTACAACATACTAGACAACATTTCTCAGAGAGCAATACCAGGGAACGGGGCGGCCAAGAACGTTAGCCGAAATGCTCCGTGCCCGTGTGGCTCTAATAAGAAGTATAAGAAATGCTGCTTCAACCCAGAGCCATAACTTTTTTGTGGATGGGTGAGAGTTCCTCCAGTAGGCGGAAACCATCGCACAACGGAGAGTTATGGGCTCGCCCCCTGCTAGGGGACAGCTGTCGTGAACCGCAACCTGGCTGCACCAGGTTACGGCCCTATCGGGCTTCCATCTTCTCGCCTTTGGCCCATCGTGGGCCGGCGCGCTCCGCTTGCAGTTTTGCCCACAAACCAAAAATACCCACTAACCGACATACCGAGGGAAAGGCGCTTGCTAGCTTCTTTCTTTGCCATGCCCTAGCAATATGTTCATGAGCAGACCAGCGCTCTCTGGAAAGGCGTTTGCAGCGAAGACCGGAAAGCGTCAAGGAGTAGGATAGAAGTTGCCTATAACCTTTTGCTGATGGGAGATTTGGATTGGCTTGCGATCTTTGAGCACCAGCTTGAGACCCCAGGACTTAGTAAAGCTGCTGAGCTTGACGTCCGAATGGGTGTAGCCACGCTTAAAGCCGTCTAAGGCCTCTTGGGTCATCAGGTACAGAGTCTTCTGATGAAACTCTGACTGCACATGGTCACTGGCTCTGTCGCTCGACAGCCAATGGAGCGTCTGGGTTATTCGGCGGTAAAGCATGTTCAACCGGGCCAGCACTTCCGCCTCATTCGTGGGAGCCGGAAACTCGACATTTACGGTCACGCCTTTTGCCTCTTTTTTCTCTTCCTTGATGTCCGGAATTTTCCACAGGGGCTCGAAATGGGCAACCCGATTGCGCAGGGATCTGACGGTCTCAAGCCGGGCGTAAACAGTGCCAACGTTTTTCTGGTTGTTCCAATGGCCCGCGTTACTCGCGTAACGATGATGAGGAAAGATCATCGGGATGATACTGTCCCAAGACAGCCTGAGATCCAGCAGAGGCGCCCAGAAGCCGAAGGTCATGTTCGCGATCACTTGGTTTGGACTTACGGGATGGTGTTTCCGGGTAAAGGAATGGCAATTTTGAGCCTTGTTCCACGACTTGTCATGAGTGACTGCCATCACCTTCGCCGAACTCTTCCCACTGAGCTTCAAGACTTCGTACCAATTGTTTGCGTCAGCGTTGCCGATGATCCTCGAGGGATGCTGGGCCATCGCGTATCGGCTAAGTGCAAGGTGGAAGCGATTTCGCAGCGCCACTTCCACGATACCAGTCAGGCGCATGAAGTTCGTAGACAGAACCTCGTTCCAACAGTACAGGCCGTACAGTTCCGAGTCAGATGCCGGGTTAAAGAAACGTCTGTAGGAGGACAGTCGGGCAACCGAAATTGAGTCCAGCGAACTGAGAATGTTGAGCGGCGTCGGGTTGTACATGGTTGCTTCCACTGCGATATCAGCGCGAACTCTTTGCTGGCGTGCACTGAGATAGGCGTCGGTTATTGCCCGATACGGTTACGGGGTACTGGTCATAGGCGCGCTTTAATATCACATTTCTGCTCGGGGGGATGGGGCTTTTGAGGGGAGACCGAGGTAATTTACGAGACCCACACCTCAGGCTCATCACTGGCTGAGCGAGAGGCTGTCACCCAATCGCGGGCATCTGTTCTGAAGGCGAGATGAACGTACAGAATGGGAATTGAAAAGACTAGAATCGAGAGCGCTTTAGCAGACGATGCTGGAAGCCAGATAGCACAGGGGGGGGCGGGAAAATTGTCGCGAAAAGACTGAACCAGGAGGGAGAAACCTTGCACCTGCCCTCGAAACATCAGACTTTCAGCCTGTCAGATAAGGAAAAGGCCACCCTTTAGGGGTGGCCTTGTCACATGCTTCATTGCCCTTGGATCTTCAGTGGTGCTATTAACCTGCTGACGATTTAGCCCAAGCGCCTACACATCAATAGTACACAACGCACGGGGCGATTGTCTATCCCTAGCCTTGGTTTTTATGAATGGCAGCTAGAGTTGTCCTGAGGCGGCAAAAGGGGCTTACCGTTGCAGGCGGTCACCTGTACAGCCCATCGCGCCCGTTACCTCGAGGCGAGCGCGCTGGGTATCGGTCATCTGGGCCCAAAGCTCATACCAATCGCACTACTAGCTAGCGAAAATGTAGCTTTGGTAAGGAAGCTATACATAGCAAATGCTATGCGCGCGGAGAGTTACCTTGGACGCATAAGGCCGCATCTTGCAATCATTATGGTGGCCAAACAATACTAAAAAGCCAGTTCGCGTCTACGCTCAAGGATCCCTCTATTTGAGATGAGCGCGCCATGACCAAGATTGAAGCCGGGCCGGTAGTAGCTGATGATTTTGAGACATGGCTGAGCACACGCCCTAAGTGGTTGCAGACAGCGGCTCGTATGATCATCGACTCGAAGCGGCAGCTAAACCAGCACGAAATTAGCTCGTTGGCCAGGTTGTGCAAGCTCGAAGCCAAGGGTGAAGCTGATCCAGGATTTCTGACGGTAACCCCTGGCACCTTATCGCAGGTCGCCAATAGACCTTTGCTTCGAATCGAAGAAATCCTTGATGTGCACGGGCTGAACGCCATCAAAGCTGGTGCCAATCTTCCATTCGGCAAAAGCAATCTCTCGGTGATCTACGGACAGAATGGAACCGGCAAGAGCGGTTTTGCGCGGCTGCTAAAGGAGATCTGTGGATCACGATCCAAGGACGAAATACGCGGTAATGTCTTTGATCCAATGCCTACGCCCTGCCGCGCTCATTTCAAGGTGTCAATAGACGGTAAGCCGGCGGATGTTCACTGGGACGTCCCAAGCGGGCCTCACAAAGCTCTACGACATGCACAGGTGTTCGACAGCAAGGCTGCCCAGCAGTACATGACCAGGACTGAAGCATGCTATGAGCCCAGCCGGATGAAGTTTGTATCCGCACTGATCGTAACAGCGGACGCTGTTAGCGCGGAGCTTTCAAGAGAGAAGGCACTACTCAGCAAAGCGTTACCCGCCATCCCAGAAACGCTAGGTCACACCGCCGAAGCAAAATGGCTTCAGGGCCTGAAGAGTACGACCACGACCGCCAGTATTGATAAGGAATGTCTGTATACAGATCTGCTTGATCGGGAGCGCATTGAGAAGGAGGCCCTACTCGCAGAGAAAGACATTGCAGGCCGGCTGCTGAGCATTAACAAAGAAAAAACTGCGCTGAAGAGTATTGAAACAGCAATGTCGACTCTTCAACAGGGATTGAGCGATGCGTCGGCAGGTACGCTAGAGACCCTGAAAAACGCCGCTGTTAAGGCCAGGAACTCGAGCGAAGAGGCAGCGGCAGCGATTTTCGGTAAAGCCGAGCTCGACGGTGTTGGCTCTGCGACCTGGCAGGATATGTGGGAATACGCACGCGCATACTCCAACGGCACGGCCTACACAGAATCCCAGTTTCCCAATATCGCGGCTGACTCACGCTGCGTACTTTGCCACCAAAGCCTTGATGAGGATGCCAAAGTCCGGCTGTCAGGGTTTGAAAAGTTCGTCACTGATGGCCTTGAGACAGCCGCCAAGAAGGCCGAAAAAAGTTTTATTGATCAGAAAACTCTGTTGCCAGCTCTTCCTGGAGAAACAAGCTGGATCGTTCACATGTCCACCTTAGGCTTCGAGGAAACGGATGCGATCTCCTGGCTTGGCATGCTCAAAGCGAGGCGCGATCAAATCGCATTGGGAAGCCCTGTGAGCACCTCGCCGGCTTTCGACTGGACGAGCATCAACCAGGCGGTAACAACCAAGTCAGCAGACCTGATTGCAGAAGAAGAGAGCCTGTCGGCCCTATTGAAGGATGAGCATCGCCAAACAATGCATGACCGAGTTCAGCACCTTCAAGCCAAGCAGTGGCTCTCACAAAACAAGACCTCAATTAGCGCTGAAAGGGCTAGGCTGATAGCAGTTGCAGCACTAGAGAAGGCTTCACGCTCAGCCGCCACCAACGCCCTGACTACCAAAAAAAACGAATTGGCCAAAACTGAGTTGGATGCCGGCTACCAAGCTCGATTCATCGAAGAATTGAAGCTACTGGGTGGCCACCGCATTCCAATAGCTCCCCTAAGCAAGTCGGGCGGCAAAGGCAAGATCACCTTTGGTTTGAATCTCGTTGGCGCGCATGGCTCTCACGGTTTGGAATATATCTTGAGCGAGGGTGAAACCAGGATCGCCGCACTCGCCGCGTTCCTTGCGGACACGACAGGATCAAACCAGTTGGCTCCGTTCATTTTCGATGACCCGATTTCCTCACTCGACCAAGACTTTGAAGAGAAGGTTGTCGAACGTCTTGTATCTTTGTCACAGACTAGGCAGGTCATCATATTCACCCACCGACTGTCCCTTGTAGCCCAAGTAGAAGCTGTTACCAAGAAATGGGAGCAGACTCCAGGGACGCCCTCAATTAAGCCGACACTCACGTCACTTCAAAGGATGGCGAAGACTGCTGGTATCGTCTCCACTGCGAGCGCTCGAGACCTGAGACCAGAAAGTGCTGTCCGTGGGTTGATCGACAATACGATTGCGCGGTTGAAAAAACACCAGGAGAAGGCGGAAGTCGAGGCTTATGAGTCGCTCGCCAAGAGCGCTTGCAGTGACTTCAGGATCATCGTAGAAAAGACGATTGAGTACATTTTGCTGGCGGACGTCGTAGGCCGCTTCAGACGTGCAATCAACACTCAAGGCAAACTACACAAGGTCGCCAAGGTAACAAATGACGACTGCGTATTCATTGATGACCTGATGACACGTTACTCCGTGTTTGAACATGCCCAGTCGGACGAGTTGCCCAGCAGCGCGCTCGAGCTGGATGTCTTTGAAGCCGACGTAACAGCCCTGCAGAAATGGATTGCCGAGTTTGGATCGAGAGCGAGCTAGCACGGCTCATTGAGCGAGGGTCAGAATCATGAAAAACCTCCTGATTCTGGCCTGGAGCTAGACAGCAGCTGGCATCAGGGCAAGGCCCTGCTTCGGTGATGATGCAGAGCCTGCTTTGCGAGACGTTCGCCGACCGTTCTGCCTTGTAGTCGATGAAGATTGAGACTAAAAAAGTCGCAAGGATAGAGACTAATACCGAACACGCTCGCCCAAAACCGACATCCTGTAAACGTTGGCGAGGTATCGAGCATCGCTCGAGAATTGTCTTGCGTGCTTCTGCCAGCTTGGCAAGTCGGTGACTGTCAAAATTGAGGTGCCGTCGGGAAGATTATCACCAACGATTTGGCCTTGAACGCCGTTAACAAACACCTTTAACGCGTCATAGAAGTCTTTCCCTGCCAAGAGAGAAGCTTTGATCTCTTCCGAGCCTGCCTGGTGTAACCAGCTATTAATGTTGAGGCGAATCGCGTCCTCTACTTGCACGACGTCACTGTGGAGATTTCGAAATGCATCAAAAGCTTGCTCCGGGATCCATCCTAAGGTGAAGTCGTACTGCTCCAACCAATGCAGATCAGACGCGGAGAGGCAGGTGGGAACGTAGCTGCGCAGCGCGGCGAGCGATAACATATAGTCGTCATTGGAAGCTGGTTGTGGGACAGCTGCCAAACTGTACACGTTGGGGAAGATACGCTGCAGTACGCCCTGAGGGATGGACTTGAGATCATCTGCAGCGTAATCAGACCAATGTTTCACATGAACGGCAAAGGAGCTTCCGTCCGGACGCTCATGCCGATAGACAGAGCCACTGTTTTGCTGATCCTGGATGGTGGTGTGCTTGTGGGCAGTTGTAAAAATCACGTAGCCTTTGATTTTTCCTGCGTACCCATCAGTTTTGTCCAACTCCTCGAGCACCTGCTTCCAAGTGAACGAGGTTTCGCGCAACTTGCACTGGCCTACCAGTGGTAAATCCGAATTTTTGGGGACTAGATCAATCCCAAACTGACTTTGGCCTTTGTGTCCATAGCATTGATACTTGATCTTCGGGTCGTGCTTGTGGGCTATTTGCTCCATGAAGTAGCAGCAGAGTTCTTCCCAATGCTCCCAAATCTCAACCTTCAGTCCTAGCATTTCCAGCTCCCTTGACGGCGGAAAATTGTAGATGGGATTAGCGGTGCAGCGGCCTAGCCTTGGCAGGCATAATCATCGCGCTTGAGGTCATGATATCGAGATCTGGGGTAATGCGCCCAAGCTGAAGGCCTCGCAAGGTGATCGGTTTGAGGAGCCAATGAGCTCCATCTACATCGATTTGATTGAGACCACCTCCACGTACTTGTACTTCTGCCTGGCGGCCTTCACAGCATCTTGCTCAGCAAGCAACGAACTCAGCGTGTCGGCCTCATGGATCAGCTCGTGCATCTTCCCCTCAAATTCGTTTCCAACTCGAAGCGTGACCCTGAGCCTAGGCGTAAATGATTTCGCCGCTTTCTTCTTGGGCGAAGGCGTTGATACCGGCTTGGTAAAAACAACCTCTGGCGCAGGCTGTGGCGTTGGAGGCGCAGGAACCTCTTCGGGCTCAGTCGCACCAAACAATGCACGACGCATTTCTTCTTCAGTTAAATCAGAGCTCATGGAAGATCTCAAAGGGGCGCTAATTATCTCGACAAGTTCCATTAGGATTGTTGCCGACCGGTATCGTAGGGGAGCCTGCCTAGACGTCAAATCCCCAGTTCGATTTCAATACAGGAGCCCCGTAAGGCTCGCGAAAGCTGCGCCTTTGGCAGGATGGTAATGAGTCCATCAGCTAGGTTGCTAGCGTGACGAGCATACAGCGTGACTGTGTTCGCATCCTGCATCCGACCTGGTACGACAGCACCTACCCTCTGCTGGGCAATTTTAAGAATATTCAAGATTTCCTGGCTGACCTCATTGGTGGACAGATGTTCAACGAGTGGTCTAGGCGGAGGGGCGGAACGGCTCCACATATCTATTACCACTTGGAGCAGGCCGTCTGAGCCCAAATGCTCCAGGGCCATCTCCCACAACTTCCCCTCTTGGGCGATATCCAGGCGTGCCCTACTCATTGCGAAATCCTAAAAGCATCAAGCTCATTCCTGATTGCAAATTTTACCCAGCTGTCGGCGAAAGCGACGCTCATACAGCTGGGTTAGTCGCAGAGGACGGGGCGCGAATTCTACGTTGAACGGCAGGATATTAGATATTCAGACTCGCGGAAGGATGCTGACTTGGGCAGGTAACATCAATCGCTCGCCGCCCGGATGGGAAACACGGCGATTGAACGCAGCCTGTTTCGTAGGATGAAAGAAGCTACGAGGAGAAATAGAGCCATCCCCAGCACATCGGCCACGAAATGATCATACGCATTTATGAACGGAATTCCGTTGGTGGCAGGATCAACATACATTTCATTTCCGACGGAAAAAAACAGCGTGATCACTACGCCGATCCAAGGAGTCCAAGGGATCCCCTCGTTAACGTCTCTGACAATGGAGCGGAACAAAAGCCTGGCGAATGAAGAAGGCCACAACAGAAGTGGAATTTTCAGCACATTGCGAATGACTTGAGACAACTTGGGTCGCTGCAGCTTGGTGGGGGGGAATCCGAAGTAGCTGAGCGCGAGTGGGAATGTGAACCCGAACAACGCATGGCAGACATTGTAATTCCAGCCTATAACGTCGAAAAAGCGGAACTGGATGATCCAGAACGTTATGGATATCGCGCTGAAAATCGCGATAGGGGTGAGTATTTGAAAGCGTTTTAGAAGCATGGATTTTCCTTATGCGGGCTGGATATCCATTCAGGGTACGACGTGGTCGACAGCCTTCTCAACCGAACCCTGCACATTTACTCAATGCGGCGATTAGCAAGGCTGCGTCGGGAATATTTATCTACCTTGAGTCTGCCTTGTGGCGATTCTCCTCCCCGTCCGCGCATGTTGAATTGACGGAGCTTTGCCTCTGGCTGATCGCTGGATTTTCTCGCTCACTGATCATACCAAATCCCGGATACCCCACGAAAAAGTAGGATTAAATACTTGGTTTTTGATGGCAAAAACGAGCCGGGGCCTACGGCCCCAAACAGACGAGTTGGGTTAAGGTCAGAAGGGCAATCCCAAACCGATGTCATAGACTTGAAGATGAGCTCAAAAAACCCTTTAGGTCGAACGGATCAAATAAAAAGCTACCGGCAAAACAACCTAATTTCCAGAGTGAAAAACAGCGAGGCACAGCCACAGCTGCTTTTCTTTTGAGTTCAAAATATACATCTCCGGTTTTGAAAAACCGTTTCAAGGGCGGGCATTTCACGCTGTCGCATATTCGACATAAATGTCGCCCAAGGATAATTTTCTCTAAGCCTGCATTGCGCCTATTGGAAATCTAGGCTCGTTGAGCGATGAGCCGCCCGGTAGTAACGAAGGGCTTACTGGAGGCGATCAGGCGTTGGTAGATACGTGTCGCCTGCTATGCGCATGAACTCACGCAAGCTATGCCGTCCGACGTCCCGCCTGAACGTCGCAATGACGTACTTCGAGTTGACCGTATTGATCACCCAAAACCTGCCTTCCTTCGTTACGGACTGAATGTCCGATGTCCGAATCAGCCTACCATCTGCAAATCGCTGGTACGGCGCAGGGCAAATGTGACTGAACACAACGCCAACGGCACTGCATGCATGGATATGGACATTCACCAGGTAGGCCGTGACCAGCCCGTCGTAGTCCTGATTCACTGCTTTGGCGATGCGAAGAAGGTCGAAGTCCGAGTAGCGCTTTTCGTGTAAATCGACTGCGACGGTATTGATGTCGTCCATAGCTACAGAGCCTCCGACGCTGAGGCTACGCCGGTGGTTGCAGCACTGCGCCGATATAGCTCCCTGACCCCAACCAAGGCATCGACATCGAGGTCGCGCTGATGGGTATTGACGTACACATCACCACTCTCGACGTGCAGAACACAGATCGGCACTTCTGCCTGGTTGAACCCCATGGAAAGCGATTTCAGCTTTTCCATCTTCCAGCCTGACCCTTTGTTCATCCATGCCGGGGTAACGACCTGGACATCTTGAATGACCATGCTCTCGTCTTGGGAGACCAGCAGCTCCACCAAGCGAGGCTCATCGTTCAGCATCTCTTCATAAGCTACGAACCGTCCCTCATGCCGGCGCTTGAGACTGACGTGATACCAATGAGTAACCAAGGATCGCGACATGGCGTGGAAGTGAGCGAGACCGTCCCCGAACATACCCACCGGGCCGGCCTGGTCTTGCATGCTAATCCTGAACATCGTGCATCTCGTGTGGAGCAGGCCTGCTTAGCGCCTGCGATTAACATAAGCCGAATATTGTCTTGAGCGATGCGGTCATCTCGCGCCCTTTGCCTACCAAGGCGTACACCGTATTCCGGGTCTCGAACAGGCAAACGCCGTCGAACGACTTACACAGGGTCGAGCGTACCCAGCCCCCTGGAGGGAACCGGCCCTGGCTGTCGTAGGTCACGCAATGGGAATAAAGGAACATTGTCTGCAGGCCTATGGCGCGCACCTTGGCGAGCGATTCAGGAGGCTCGTCCACATGAAAGATCAGCCAATCCTCGACCAAACAGTACGGTTTCCGACCGAAACGATCCGACACCAATGCCTCTATTTCGGCTTGAGGTAGCTCTGTTCCAAAGGACGATATCTCACCCTCGCGGAGCAACTCATGCTCCGAAGAATTACCCATAAATTGATGATCCTCATGGTGCAAACCCAAAAATCAGGCTCTGCGAACACGTAAAATACCGGGCAACAAGCCAGGAATCCCATCGATATGATTATATGCATTTGTGTGGGATCTATCAAACGCGTCATACCGTCTCTTTTTTGGAGAGGTAGGTTGGATGTCCCTGCGGAAGGCTTATGCGGCGACGCTACAGTGGCTGAGGATTCGAAATGGCTTATCGCAAGCAGACCTCCAGCATCAAGCTGACCAGGCTCACATAAGCCGCTTGGAGGCTGCGACGACGACACCGACTATTGATCTGAGTGCGGATCTGGCGCATGCGCTGGGCCTAACGCCTTTGTCGCTGCTCACTCTGGTGGCCGCAGCCGATGAGGGGAAGACAGCACGCTCTGTCTTGAATGAATCGATGATAGAACTCATGCGGTTAGGAGTTCTTGATGAAGCGCTGCCTGCCGAGCCGCAGAAGATCACCACACCACAGAGAATCGCAGCCGCAGAAAGGCTCGAGGCAGTACGCAAACTAAAGGCAGAAGGTCTTTCTCAGGCAGAGGTCTGCCGGCAACTGGAATTACCCAGAAGCACTGTTGGGCGCCTGTGGCACGTTGACGATTAAAAGTCCCCCTTGGCTCAAAATGACAGAGGCACGGGTGTCACTGATCAATAAGCCAAACTTCTGGCCATTCTTACGATGCTTTCCTGTATCCATTGCTCCACGATGGGCCGTGTGGCAGGGATGAAAAGTCGTGACTCACTAACGATCTTTTCACGGCGCATAGGCATCGAATAGCTGCTGGGGGCAGTCGCTGGCGGCTCCTCTATCTTCGCCATGTCTAAATTCTTCAAGGTAATGCGATACCATCCGCTGTTGAATCCGGACACCTCGAAGCAGGACATAATTAGCTTTGATAGGTTGGTCGGAGACACGAAATAGAGACCAGCCGTACGCCCCTCGACTGGCACACTTGCGTCAGTTTCCAAAAGGACGAGCCCGTCGTCAAAAACGCGCCAAGACGTATCTCCGGACTTCAGTCCTGTGAACAACTTGTCATCCCAGTCTTCGTAACCTTGCTTGAACTTCGCCAAGCCCAGGTTATGGAAGCTATGGAAAATCTCATCACGGCGTAGGGCCGCTCCGTGCACAGCGTGCTGCTCAACGGGCTGTGGCAGAAATGCGAACTCAAGCTGTGGCGCATAGGAGTGACCGCCGTAGGAGCGAGAGCTTGATGCCTCTGTAATGCGCTCGTGAAAGGCTTTCTCAGAAATTGCGCTTTTGGATTTCTCCATTCTACTCAGGCCCTGGACAATAGCTTTCAACAGCTCTTGGGGGTCTGAGAATGAGGCTCTGAAAAAACCTTGTTTGTAGTCAGACACCTCGTTGACGAACACGGCCTGCTTCGCGTCAAAGTCAGTCTGCTGGATGAAGACCAGAATCGGTTTACGCTTGCTCACTGCCTGGTGGAATTCTTGCTGCGTAACCGAGAGACCTGGCTGAGGTTCATAGCCGTAGTTAGCGCCAAGAATCAGGATATAAACGTCGCACTGATCGACCTCTGTCAGGCAGGCGTGCTCCGAGGAATAGGTTCGCGCTCCGAAGTGCTCGCTCATGACCGGCTTCATGTCCAGTGTCTCCACCGCGTCTTTGGCGGCGGCTCTGAACTGCTCGAAACCTCTTACTACGGAGCTTATGAACACCTTCATCAGTGCATCCTCTGAACGCTGGCATATGTGTCCTTTTGGACTGTAACTAGGTGTGATCGTTGCAGATTGTCTCAATGGTGAACAGCAGATCAGACACCGTATCGTTTGTTACCGCCAGAGGTAATGCAATATCGACCACCGCGAGGCCCGATACACACGTTCCCAGAGGAACAAGGGCAGGATGAACCGTAAGCTGGGGCCTGTTGACGAGCAGGCTGTTTCGGCTGAATCGCTGGTCTTAGCCTCAAAACGACGTAGCAGTCTGAGCCGCTACACAGGCTTTTGGACGAAAGCCACTTTGAAGGTTGACCATCAATGCTGATGCGCGCCCAATCCTTTCGGGTCTCAAAAACTTGAACCTTCTCCCCGCGCTTCAGTTTTGAGATGACCTTTCCGCCTGGTTGATCCCGGACATTGAGGTTATCAGCGCTCACGAACTGCTCAGTTGCGGAGGTCGGCGTGGGTGGGGATGGAGACGTCGGCGTGGTTGATACTAGCGTGCTCAGAGCGCTCGGCTCTACCGGGGTTTGAGGCGTGTCTTTTTTCCCCATTGCCCACAGGACGGCAAAAAGAATCAGGAGCGGGATAAACCACGACTGGGACTTTTTGCGCATATCCATTGCTCCCGCTTAAAACGCAATACGCCGGCTGCCATGCAGATCTGTCCTTCGGACTACTGCGAGCTTAGCCAAGCTTCCATTTTTTGCAGCTTGTCGGGATCTAAAAGTTTGGGCCTTCCCGAATTTAGGATCTCAAAAAGCCGCTGCTTCGTTTCGGAAGAGGGAAACCAATCAGCGACCTCGACGTTGCAGTGCTTAGAATCACTTAGCACCCATTTCATCACCATGTCAGCTGCAGCTCTGTAGTGATCCGCCATGAACAGCCTTTTGCCGTCTTCTGACCAGCCTCGCATCGCAAGCTTGTCGGTTACGTCGATGACTCCAGCGCCTCCAAAGAAATCGGTCGTATCTGGATAATGAATACCTGCCAAGGACACTTTCGCTACGCCCGAATCGCGGTCGAAGTAGGACAGGAAATGCCATCCGCCAGTGATGCTTCCAGGGTGCGGAAAGTTGATCGCAGCCTTGCCAGTGATGTAATGCGTGCGGGAAACGCGTTTGAGATCAAAATCGAAAAGCGGCTGGGTCATGGGAGTTTTTTGAGCCGGGCCAGCCCCTGTTTGATATGGCCAGCGTTCTCACCAATTGTGTAAAGCGTGCCACGAACGTTGTCGCCAACTTCCGCATGTCCTTGGGGTTCCACCTGGAGGGTTAGCTCCATGAGAGCAGCCTCAAGGGCGAGCTGATTTTGGTACATCCTTTCCAGCACATCTGATAGCGAGTATTCACTTGCCATTTTCCTTCTCCCTGAAATCATCTGAGCATATGTGTTCTGGGACGACCTAGGGTATCAAGCGCATCTTCCGTAGTTTGCCCCAACACAAAAAAAATGGTTGATCGCTCGCTTGGTAGGCGGTTGAGCCCATTGCACGGCTTTTTGACATATCCGTCACGACTTCGATTGGTCGAGTAAGGTCTGCATCGGTATTCGTTGAGGATATCAAGCAATCCACAGGCGAATTGCTGCCTAGCCGGATTGGCCAGAGCGCACTGCTAAATTTTCTCAGATAAGCCCTCGCAAGAGGGATCATCATCCTTTACGAAGAAAGTCATAGCCGTCCTGGACTGTAAGCAGTTCTCGGCTTGTTCACTTATGAGTGATCGAGCGTAAGGATCAGCCCACATCTGCATCACACCTTCTCGTCGAAATACTTCAAGCGGCAACGGCGTTGTAGCAAAAGGGTTGTGATAGATACGCAGCCCATCGGTGATCCCTTCTGAGGCTTCGTTGCCTCTGGACACAGTGCGCTTCATCTCGCCATTCGGTAGCGACCAGACAGACGATATGACCGCATCCGGATTTCCGCACATGGCATCTACTTTTCCCCAAGTGGCCAGATTACTGAATATCACGGCGCTAATGTGGCTGAAGCGCAAGCAATCGAAAAACCCCAGTTCGATTTCAGCACCGTTATCTTTCTGTACGCTTCCCAAAGATTTCCCCTCTAATCCGTTAGGAAAGCGCTCCGGATTAGCCAGGTATTCCGCTTCATCTACGTAGTAATCGAATAGCAGGGCTTAGATAGCCCGGTAGGCCTGGAGGTTGAAACCCGGCTGTTCGAACGGTGCTACTGCTAAGACAAATGGGCGTCCTTGGACATGCGGATGATGCTGATACTTATCTTGGAATTTTTGTGATTTGCTCATGAACGCGTTGGCCAACCTGATTATCGCGACCCGATTGAGCTCATTGAAATCAACGTCTTCAAAGAACTCCGCTGTCATGGGCCTACCCCACTCCGGGGTAGCGTCAATGGAATGGTTGGCAGTGGTTGCTTCCACCGTAAACGTAATGTCTGCTGACGAAACTAGGAAATCAGGGGCTGGATAAGTCCAGTCGAAAGCAAAGCCATACTCGCGGAACACTGCGTGAAGATAGATTTCCCAAAAGCTTGAGTTAAACGTGGTCTGAAACTCACGTACGAATTTGTTATCCCTGTCTGGAAATCCATCAAGCCAGCGTTGCAGCTCCTCTCGCTGGTAAAGCCTGCCGGGTCGTCCGTCAGATATGGTGCGAAAGTGTGGATGAAGCCTGTCCTGTTCGTACAAGGGCTTTAGCAAGTCCATTTCGGCCTCCCGGTGTGCAGAATCAGGAATGTTTACATTCTAGTTAAAGCGTATTTTCAGGCTACTTCGACCGAAGATCACTTCTCACGTACCTCGCAAATCTTTCTGAGTTGAAGCTTGTTCGGGAACGCCAACAACTTGCGCTGAACGAGCCTCCTTGGCCTCTTTGAGCCTCTGCTCAGCGTACATAGCCGGATCATCATCTGGCAGCGGGTAGCCTGCAGCAGATAGAGCTTCGGCGCGCTCTTCAATGAGCAGACGCTCAGGATCGCGAACCGTTTGGTAGGCTCTGCCTAGTACGCGTCGAGTTGTGTCCATTCCCGGCTCCCCAGAAGGCTGATGAATAAGAGCGACTAAATTACTTTTAGAACGATAACAGAACGCTTCGAATAGCGATGCCGAGCTCCGAATCATGAGGGTAGGATGCGTTGCGATCTATGCTTCCCATAGGCTCAGACACCAAGCAAGCGGAGCGCGCAGGCGTGAGGGATGCGAGCCCGCAGGGACGAGACACGCCTTGGCGGGGCTCGATTCACAGCAGCCTGACGCCGCAGGCGGCACGCCATCAACGCCAACAAGAGGTAACTCAAATGCCCGACGATGAACTCCGCGAACTGGAGGCCAAGAGACGAAAAGCTTTGTGGATGCTTGCGAACATATCTCCAGGCGATTCGAAGGCGTTCGATCCCTTATCCATTCTTGATGACCTTGAACTTCAAGAGCGAAAAGACTCCCCTCATGCTGACAAGGCACTTGAGCTCAACCAGCTTCGGGATTGTGTCACCGTGCAGTATCACCACTCCGGAATCGACATCATTTTGGAGCAGACTATCCCCCAGCCCTGGAGGGAGCGCTTCAGTCAGGCGAGTATCGGGTCGACCAGATTGTTAGATGGGCCTTACGCTGCGGACTGGTATAAATTCCTGGCTTGTTGGGAATCAGAAATGCAGCACCTCGAGGCACACAGAGCTGCCAGCAGTAAGCCCAAGCTGGATTGATGCAGACGGAGAAAAGACGTGGAACGAGACAGCGATGACACCGTGTATTGCGATATCCAAATGCCGGTGGCTCAAGGGCGGGAGCTATTGACGTTAGTGAATGTCCTGCGAGAGTCGAAAGCTCATCCAAGTCTCGACAGAGTTTTTGAACACATGCAGTACGAGCTCAGCACGTCGATTGATATAGTCGAAAATCCGCCCACTTGGGGCCTTTGGTGCGAATGAGCTTCTCATCACGGCGTTACTAGCCAATAGCAAAGCCGCTATATAACGTCGAGGGTTGAATTTCGAAAAATTTATTTCTGGCGTCTATGGTAGGTGTGGATGTGCGCAAGAATAGCGTAACTTTTTCGCCATCTTTTAGGAGATCAAAATAGGGCTCACTAGATCTTACTCTAATTCGGATTTGTGCTCTGTTAGTATCACTGGAAAACTTACGGAATGTTTTGATGTAGAACGAGCCGTTAAATAACTCAACCGATGCAGCTCCAAAAACAATAGAGCTGTTCCAGCTTGCTGAGTTGATATCCTCCCCAGCGTGACTCAGCGGAACGAATGCATCAAAGTAATTGGATGACTTATTTTCAACATTGAGCTGATGGTCGACTCGTTCGTTCATGCTCAAAACTCTCCAAGCATCGACAACTTCCTGTAGCGTGCCTGAGTGGATTGCTGGAGAGTTTTGAACTTTTTGGGCAAGCGCAAGCATTTGCGCTCGCGTAGGCATGGCCTTATTTTTTGTGGCAGGAATTGCGCCTAAGTGGCTTGGGATGATCGTGGGGGCTACTGCCATTGCAACTTTTTTTTGCTCTCCCTGTACATTAGAATTCTCAGAGGACTCCTTTTCATTCTTACATCCCGTGACATGCCTGTTTGGTGCTTTGAAGAATTTGTTGTTCCTTTGCGCAGGGACAACCTTTTCCAAGCAGTTCGGCTCAGGACAAAAATAATAGAAAGTGGAGTTGTCTTTTCCGTACTCTGCAGACACGTTGGCGCCCACCTCCCAGCACACTGCGGTGGTCATCAATTCAGAGCTCATATTTCATTTTCCCTCATTCGTCCGAAAACTCATCCTACCCACAGTGATGGCCAATGACTATCTGTGGTTTTCATCTTGTCCTGAAACCTGTGGCGACGGCGGTGGGGCCTGATTGCGAGTGACGACAGGCTACCTATGTAAAAGTGCACGGGGATGTAACTAGGATCGATTCTGCACGTCGCTTCCAACGTCCAGCCGCAACAGGCATCGGCAATCAATGCCCTTGGAAAACCATCTCATACGTCACCTCCAGAATTAGCTGAGCTAATCACATCGCCTTCTTATAGGCTTTCGAGGTAGGGTTTCTTATCAATCACTGCAGCACGCACCTTGCTTCGCAGGAGCCTGACTAAGTCGCTTTTGTTCATGAGCAGCACCACGATTTCCCTTAGGGTGCAAAGCACCATCGTTTTCTGGGTTGAGTGAGTGACGCACTCGGCAATAGTGGTAGAGGCAAAATCTGAGTTCGAGATGAAGATTCCTCGAGCGTCAGCTCGCGCAAACAGTCTAACCATGTGTGCCGCGAGATCATTCACTCCCACTGGATCCTTGAGCCATTTCATCTCGACAAGGTAGATGTGCCCTTCAAACTCGATGACTCCATCGATTTGCTCAACGACTGCGCCTCCAGATTGATCCAGTCGTTTGAAGTCTTCTCGTAAAAGAATTCCGTGTGCCCGGAACAGGTCGTTCAATACTCCCTCCAAGAGCTTGCCGCGCTTTTGAGGTTCTCCATCCATACCAAAGAGAGCACTCAGCCGATCACGCACGTCTTCAATTTTGCGATCCCTCTCTGCAGTCGCTTGACGCTCGGCTCGCGCCTTGGCGGCGACCTCGGCATGAGCGGCCTCTCGTTGCTGGTTCATACGGGTAAATGAGTCTTTAACATTGACGATGCGCGCTAGGTCTCCCACGTTAGCTTTGGCCTTGTGAACATTGTTGGGCCAGCACCCTGAAAACTCCTCGAATTCCACCACACGCTTGATGATTTCGCGCCTAGCCGCCAAGCCGCCATCCCCTCGCTTATTCAGCTTTTCAAGGACGTCGCGAACTATTGCAAATGTACTGACTGAATCACGGTTTGTTTTAACCGTGACGTCCATCAGCGCTAGGTCATCATGAGGCACTCCTGCTCCCCGCAAAAAAAGCAGCACATCAGCCTTACTTCTGCAAAGTAGCGGGATGGTGTCGACCAGCAGGTTAAAAACATCAGGGGGATAGTGGTAGCGCGCGTCCATGTTCCATCCCAGCACGTGGTGGTGAAATGCAAGAGTAGCTACCAAGACCACAAAGGCACCAGCAGTGGATGTAAAAAAAGCTCACGACGGATATGTGTTGGTAGCAGGCCAAGCGCCTGCGTCATGCTACGCCTCAGCTGATTAGACTTTGGGACATGTGGCACAAGCGTTGAGTGGTGCCCATTGGTACGTAACCTCGTCACGGTTCGTCAGAAGTTTCATATCAGATTCCCTAGTAGGTTGAATCATCCTGGCGATGTGCTATCCATGGGGTATATCTGCATTCGTTGAAAGCAGGGCTTATCACCGGCGCGAATCTATCGGCGCGTCCATACCTTATATGCAAGGAGAACCATGCGCCTCGATCAGATGCCGTACCACTCAATGCCTACCCTAGCCGTACTCCCATTCCGTCAATTTGGAATCGGCTGGTCATGGCAACTGCGAGCCCTGAAGCTTTTCCCCGACTCCCTGCTCGCCTGGAAACGCTATTTCTACGATAACGGCCAGGGGCATGCACGTGGTTCCTCATTTAGCACCTTTACAGAAGCCATGATTGCGGCAGATGCGTTCAACCAGACCACCGCCGAGCGCATAGGCACAGCGGTGCTTGATCCCGTGCTCCAAGCCTCAGTCACCCTAAAGGTCGACAAGGCCTTGACTGCGGCTCGCCGTATTAAGGACGAAGAGGAGCTAATGGAGCGCGAGGCTATCAAACGTAATGCTCATCTGCCCCGCCCAGCTATCCGAGATTTAAATCTGCCCAGTAAGATGGACAGTTTGCGGGAGCCGCTACACGAACAGCTTATACGTGCCCCATATTTGCAAGTGGTTGCAATCCCAAGGTTTAACGCTTGTCTTCGTCGTACCGGAGACATGGAATGGGAAGAGATCGGCGCTCTAACCCCGAAGCGCTCACAGATATGCCTTAGAGAATTTACTGCCAAGGGTTTTGGTCTTTCGGCAGCTGATCACTGGGGAAGAACCAAGGCACAGATTCGTGCTCTGCTGCTTCCAAGAGCTAACCAGCTACTTCAACTGGCCAGCGTCAAACAAATGCTTGCCGAAGCCAGGATGCACGGCCAGAGGGTGTTGGTCTGTGGAGGCTTCGTGTTCTGGTTCGAGGATGATGGGCAGCCTAGGTGGGTCATAAAGAACACCGGGGGCGAGTCCAATAGCGAAGAAGGTACGACGCTATGGCATGAAGGCACTATTTTGTCCAAGAATCATGGTCGGATCGTAGTGCTGCCATATATCAAGGAAAATGGCGAGCGGGTGCAAGGGCACACTAAGAACGCGCCACATGACGGAAAAGCTCTACCTCGTCATCGAGATCAATATGTCACCCTTCCGTTCGAAATCTTGGAAGGAGATCTCATGATCGGTTTGTTCGGAGAGCTGCACTATGAGTGACAACCGAACAGCACCTGATGCGATCCCCCCGCATCGATGACCGTGAAATCAATGGTCAAGCGAGGCCAATCAGAGCTCTGCATCCCATGCATCCATCGCCTCGCTCACAGTAGCCAACCAGCGGGGATGATCGTTCTGTATAGCATCGGCGACGTGCATGGCTGTGTTGGCTTCGACCCAAGGTGGGAGACTATGCGAGCCGTCCGAGAACAGGTTTGCGGTCGCGACAGCGAATCGCCCCGTACTCGTAGATTGGAGGCACACGTACCGCACTACAGCGCCACTCAGCAACCGACGCCAAGCCACTACCTCGATACAATCCATGGTGCTCACCTGAGCCTCTACGGTGGGACTCACTGACGGTTCCACCTGGGCATCTTCCGCTGCTCTGAATGAGAGGTTAGGCGCTTCTGGCCTGTAGACAAGATGCTTCAACTGTTCACGCGAGGCGACTATCTGGTCGCGGAGCTCTTCGGGGTCGATAGACATGCCACCCCGGTCACTTACCGAGAGGGTTTTCAAGGAGTTTGCCGCCAGGATGAACTCGCGTTCACGAGTTCTCTCCCACTCGGGGCGGCGGTCAGGAAACAGCCTGCTAGTTAAGCGATAGAGGTTGATCATGTAGGGCTCCGGTGACTAGGTGGTAGCTAAGGCACACCGGTAGGCTATCACCCAAAGTCTCCCTGCACGAAACGCTGGCATGGAACAGCCCACGGGTTGTCGGTCGGGAGGGCGATTCGGCGGGGTTAAGCGCACTCCACAACTGGGGGGCATAGGCTAAAAGATTGTACTGCGCCCAGAGTAGTGACACCTTCCGCGCTCACTCATCCTTAGTACCGTTGCAGTGATCCTCCTTCCATGACTCCATTTTTGGCCTCCCTCGCTCGAACCAAACTACACCCTCAGACCTTCTCCATGCTGCATGAGAGTTCCCTCCGCCTGGCCACACGCCTCGCTCCGCAACAAACGTCCAAACACACGCCAATCCTTTCTCTTTCAACATCCGCTCAAATATGTCCTGTCGTATGAAGGCGTGCGAACCATCGTCAGGGCCCATGCTGGAGATCAATTGGGGCTTCCCTGGCGCATCCACATAGACACGTGGATCTGAGAGCATCGGGGTAATGGACAACTGATTTGCTAACCAAGGAGCTGGTAAATGTGCAGAGGCGCCCTCTGGAAGGGAGGCATCCAAATGGGACTCCCAATGATATTTAACGCAGGGAAATGCTACCTCGAGCTCACCTTGGTTATGAAAGCTGGCAGGTGTCCACATCAACTGATCCCAGGTAAAGCGCCATGGGGCCTCAAGCAGATAGCCCTCGTCCGTGCAACTGCGTCCCGACCACCTCGAAACATCCAGAGAACGCTGATTGCTCAGAAAGCGAATCAACTGTTTTTGATCTTTTTTCCTGACAACGACAGGCATGAGGAAACGCCATTCCCGCTGACGTAGCCCGTGCTCTCGGCTCTCTCCATCGTCGTAACGATTCGCCACGGAGCGATGCTCGTATAGGACTAGCCACTTTTCCCCAACCTTGTCGGTTCGGCCTACGAGGCTTGGCATCCCTAGGCTAGGGTCAAGCTTGAAAGGCCAGTCCTGAAGACAGTCTTCGGCTGTTTCCTCGGAAACAATTGGTGAGATATCTACAGAACCAAAACCGGAGTCGGACAGCCCTTGAAGAACAGTAGGGTCGATATCTCGATGGAAACCTAGGTCGATGGATGAACGGTAATCACGTGTTCCATCGACTCGCGCTTCGGAGAGCCAATTACTATCGGCGAGCCGACAAAGGAGTTCATCGAGCGCAAGCCACTCATATTTGGCACCAATCCGCTCAAAGATGGGCCTCTCGCGGGAATAGCTGTGACGGTGAGAGCTATCAGATGGAAAGCGTTCTTTTGTCCATCCGAAGTCATAGGCGCGCTTTGCAACCCACCGTTTGGCCGCCTCCATGTCGACGCCTTCTAACGTGCGCGGATACTTTTCCGAGCGGGCGATGCACCATCTAAATTCGTCGGCGAATCTTCGTTTTTCGTCAACATCCAATAGATCAACAAGCTTCCTCTCTAGCTGCCGAAGCTCCTCGGAGTGGTCATGCGCCTCCAGTTCCTCGAACTCTTCAACCGCCTCCACCCCCTCGACTTCCTCAAACGCCTCAACCGCCTCTACCCCCTCGGCTTCCTCAAGCTCATCAAGCTCCTCGAGTATTTCGAATGGGCGGAGCAAGAATCGGAAAGGATTAAATTGGAGAGCACTGATCGCATCGACGATTTCTTGCCTGTCTGGGTAAGGGGCAATTACCTCTGTATCGAATCGCTCGTTCATCTCGGATTGCGTGTGAGGCATTTGAGAAGTCAAAGCAACGCTCGAAAATGAGCTGACACGATGCTTGATCTCATCAGCGAACTCACTTATTCCGCCAGTGCAAGAACGCTTGATTTCGTCACCTCCGGCTTTTGTGGCGACATCATCGAGAAGAGCCTGTGAAACAGTTAATTGAACAGGCTGAGATTTATAAGGTGGCCTACAGGCGCCGAGATCGACTTCGGTAGGCAGGCAACGATAGTGGGCAGCCAGCTCAATAATCCCGGATGCATAGTCCCTCAGCATGATCGATAGCGGAGCGCACTGCTCAGAGAAAACCATCCGGTAAGCTACCGGGGCGTAATGCTCCAACCGCATTGGAGATGGATCGATACAACATGCGCCATACGCAGCCCCGTGCAACCGTTCCATTACGTAGAGATCATCAAGGCCAGCGAACCTCTTACACAGTTCACCGTAGAGCTTGACCTTCGAAAACAGCAATGCGGATAGCGCCTTGGTCGCTTTGTCTCTGATTTCCCTATGCGATGACGCCGTCAGCCACGTGACCGCGAGACCGCAAAGAAGCTGTACGTGCCGATCCGTTTTCTCGGTCTGACTGGTCAAACACCAGTCCAGGAGGCGGCGGATCGTGCTGCCATCCGCCATATCGAAGTCGTTGATTTTCACCGTCCAGGAAGCATCACGCTCTGGCATCATTTTATTAATCAGAATGTCGTGGAGTAGTTCAGCGTTCCAAGGATGATCAACGTTGGCACAGAGTTCGATCAGCACGTAGAGCTGGCTATCATCGACATCCAAGATAGCCTGGTAAATTTGCCAAGTGCGCTCCGTGAAAGCATTCGCCCCCCGCCAACGCAAGCTCTCCAGGAAGGCGCCTCTGACCGAGTCTTCGTTGATCCAGATATCGATATCTCTCGGAAGTCCATCCAAAAGCTCTGAGCCGAAACGCTCAGGAATTTGGATAGACAAGGCTTCAGCCAGACCAGCCCACTCCCATTTGAATCTGTCGCCGTCAAGAATGAAGCTCAAAACCCCGTTCTCCAGTTCGAGCTCTGGATCCGTCACCCCCTTGAGCAGAGCGTCCGCCATGAGGTGGTCTTGGAGTCGCTGGAAACTGAACCTCACGATATCCTCGACCGGAGCAAATGGATCAATTTCAAGCCGGCGCGGTGGTGGGTCGAGTCGGAAAATTCCGTTCTTCTGCAGGACGTCAAACCAGGTTTTGGAAGGTGGTGAAGAAAAATTCGAAAACACCTCCGCTGAAATTCGCACAGCATCGGCCAAGACCACGTAATCGCGCCTCTCTGTGGCCATCAACCTGGCGATGGCCGAGATTGCCGCTGTAGTAGGAGCGACCAGATCTTCGCTGCCGTCTCTTCCGACACCTAAATTTCGTGCAACGCTGCGGATGTAGAATGCAAAAACCTGCTTCGTGCCATGCAGCCCCTTGGGGAATTGCTTACAACCGTCTCGGGCAAGGGCAACGCACGCACTGCGAAGAAACAGCGGATTCACAAACTCAGCTGAGAGCCAAGGCGTATCCGGCTGGGAAATGCCTCTCTTGTGCAGGTAGATCTTCGCGGCCCTCGATTGCTCTTCATTCGTCACGAAGCCACGAATGGTGAAGGCAACTGTCGTCTCCATCACCTTAGGCGGAACTACATACGGCGTGTACTCAGTACGACAGGTGACGACAAGAACGAGGTTCTCGTAAGCGTTGACTCGGGCAATCAGGGCGGGAAGTTCATTCCTCCATAGCTGCGCACCCGCACCTTCGTTGATGGCATCGATGAGAATGAGTCCGCGCTTTTGAGCGGCCTCAGCGGCAGAACTCATAGCCTGCAAGAATATCTCTGGCTCAACAGTCCCCAGCCCGAGTATTTCTGTCGCTTGCCTCCAAAACCCCTGAGAGCCTAATTGCTGCCCCAAAAGTAAAACCACCGGATGCCCATCTGAAATCACTTTTTGAGCAACGGAACCGAGTGTGTGCGACTTGCCTGTGCCAGCCTTCCCTGTCAGAAGGGCAAAACGGTTTTGCTCAGCGGAATAGAATTTCCCTTCCAGCTTTGAACTCAATCCGTAGAGGGCATTTGAAAGCTCGTCCAGCTTATGGCTAAGGTAGTTCATGTCCGAAGAGGAGTATTCCCTTCTGGATTCAGACTTTGGCATATTTTGCCAAGCCCAGGCTTTCAATTCATGGACGCTATTAGAGGCGTCTGACAAAGCAGCGACGCAATCAACAATGGGCCAAGCCTCCCAAGAGTCAGAGCCAAACCTGCTGCCGAATGCCGCAACCTTGGATGCCTCCTGCTCGACACGCTGGATACCAGCGATGAGGCTGGCGTCGGAATCATTTTTTATGAAGTGGTTAAACCTAGCGGTCTTTGCGATAGCGAAAAAAGCAGACTTCAGCTCGGTTGTGACCTCTTCGTCCCGAAGGAGCACTTTGAAGAGGCTTTCGATTCCAACCTCTACGTGATCTTCTGGGTGATATCGCTCATCGAGTGACTTTACGGCGAGTTCCACATTCTTGTGGAACCATTGCCCAGATATTTCCAGCTCGCCGAACCAGAACCTTCGTAGGCCCTCAGCAGTTGGGTGCAACAATTTGTCGGTAAGATCAGACGCCGTCCAGGGCACGAACTCAACCGTGGGAATGCCGCTCTGGGCACAGAGCGCTTCCCAAGCAAGCTTGTGCGTATTCCAGTGTTCCCATCCTTTTTTCCCTGCGCCTAGCGCTCCGCTGCGATCTGTAAGGTCGCAGGGAATGGCAATCACATACTGTTTGAGTTCAGGGTGAGACTTCAAAGCCTGCTCGACTGACTCGTCGATTTTGCCCCAATCGACCTCCCGTGACCTGAGGTAATACTTGGCCTGATAGCCGATCTCAGAACCGTCCTGGAGCAGCCAATAGCTCTCGATCCCTCCGTCGCCTCCCGAGCCTTCGATCCGCCTGAACTCTTTGGCGCTCTCCGGGCGGTCGCGCCTGGCAAGTTGGCAGACGAGCTCCTCGAAAGACAATCTTCGCCCGTCGTCCTTTCCGATGATTTTTGAATAGTCCATTAAACGTCCATCTGAAAGCCGGATTTTAGCGCCGGGCACTGCTCCCCTAAAAGTTTGGGTGCTCACCGGCGAGCGATAAGATTCAGGTCTCTTCCATGGTTCCGGTGCATACCTGTGAACACATCACGAAGCGCTTGCATCGAGCGTTGGCCACCGAGGAGCCAGTACGTTGACATCATGCCTTAATCGAATATTCTCGTGGGCCGAAAAGATGTGGCCATGAGTATGCGCTGGAACGATTTGACGATAAATGGAAGAACAGTCTGCATGGCGCACCTCCAGCCGACCGTGCGGACATTCCAGATAGGAGATCGCGGCGTTAGCGTTGAATTCACCTTCGGATTCCATTGCTTTACGGACAACAAGGAAAACGGGCCGCTGATAGTTAATCCGAAAACCAAGGAGGAGCGATATTTCTGCCCTACACGTTACGACTTATCAAAGCAGCTCCTCGACTACATCGACAGGCGCTTCATTGAGTCGAAGGTAAGGGCTCATTTTGCGGGGGACAACAGGCGCTATTTTTGTCTGGATGCCCACGAATACGCGATTTTCTTCGAAATCCGTAAACCTCAGGATGTCGAGAATCTACTTCGACTGAACGTGGTTTCTGCGTACGAGGTCAACGACTGGGGGCGGTCGGGCCTGCCTACCAAAGGGCCGATCTGGAACGTGCGCTACGTGCTGGAGAAACGCAACGAAGGCGTGAAACTCTAAGGCCGGTCGCTCATCGGACAAACAGAAAGCAAAAAAGCCCTGCGGCTCACACCACAGGGCTTTTTGCTGAATCAGATATCGGCCTAGCCTTTCAAATCCCGCTCACTGGCTGGGAGGAACTCGCCTAAGCTCGTTCCCGGCATCACCACCCCTCCTTCGAGGTTCCGGTCTGTGGCGACAAACTCATAGTACCTAAGCGTGATTCTCACGTCAAAAAAATCAACGTTGTGACCGGTCACGCTTTGTTGGTAGAGAGACCTCTTCTTCCTGGCCCCTGTCGCCAAAGTGCCTCACCAACCACCGGCGCGCCTGAATTCAATGCCCATGAGCTCCAGTATGATCAGGACATTCACTGAAAGGAGGTGTGTTCAGATGGATGGCTGCATAGGCTAAGCACCACGCTGAAGAGCAAGCGGAGCGCGCAAGCCAGGATGGCTGAAGGCGTGAGGATGGAAGCCCGCAAGGGCCAAGACGCGAAGGCGGCTTGGTTCACGACAGCCGCCCGTCAGGCACGCCTTATCCTCAATGCTTTCTAGGCTTCGCTCTCGCAGTCGCTTCAGCAACCAATGGGTCTTCTGGCCAATGGTGCTTTGGGTATCGGCCCTTCAGATCCTTCTTCACTTCCAAATAGGTGCTGCGCCAGAAATTGGCGAGATCCTGGGTGACCTGCACAGGCCTACGAGCCGGCGAGAGTAGATGGAGAATCAGCGGCTGCCTGCCCTGAGCGATGCGTGGTGTTTCTGCCAGCCCAAACAACTCCTGCAGCCGTACCGCGAGGATCGGTGGATGCTGCGAGTAGTCGATACGGATATTCGATCCGGACGGCACCTGGATGGTCTGAGGTGCCTGTGTCTCTAGTTCCTGTGGAAGCGGCCAAGGCAGAAGATTTCTGACAATCGAAGCCAGATCCAGATGATTGAAGTGGCTGAGCCTCGTGACTTTGCCCAAGTACGGCGTGAGCCAATCTTCAAGCGTATCCAGCAGATTGGCATCTGTAAGATCGGGCCACTTGCTTTCTGTCTGGCCATTCTGGATATCCAACTTACGCAGCAGGTCGACCCGCGCTCGCCACTGCCGCAACTCAGGGCTCCAAGGCAGGAGTTCGATGCCCTTGCGCCTCACTAGGTTGACCAAGGCTAGCGAACGAGCTTGCTCATCAAGTCCAGGCAGAGGTGTCGTGGACAGTACCAACTGCCCCACCCTTAGCTGCCGCTCAGCCCTAAGTACCCCTTCCCTCTCGTCCCAGTCAACCTCATCGACTGACCTAACCAGGTCAGCCAACTCGTCATCGAACAAAGCGGGATCGAGATCGCTCGCTAGGTAGATTCGCTCCTCGCGCTGCCCTTGCCGGCTACCCAGATCGGCCACTACTAGCCATGCATGTTTAGTGAGAGCATCGGGCTCGGAGAACACAGCAGCCCGCCCATTGGAGAGACGGTACTCAGACGCACTCGCCCGCCTCTGGAGACCGATTCGGTCAGGGTAAGCGAATGCCAGTAGGCACCCTACCCATCTTGGGTGATCGGGCTCGCTGACAGGGTTAACGGCGCTCCCACGTAGCAGGGATCTATACTGCCGAGCAGACTGCTTTACTCGCTGAAAAGAGCCACTGCCTTGGCGCGAATGTTGCTCTCCTAACAATGCACTCAGCCTAGTGTGAAGGTCGGCACCTGCTCCGCGCAGGGCGTCTTTCTCACCTAGCAACGCGGCGATGTTGCATGCAAGGTCATCCAGACCCATCGCGTTTCCCTTGATAAGCATGTGAGCGATCCGTGGATGCGCTGGAAGCTCGCTCATTGCTGATCCATGTCGTGTGAGCTGCCCAGCATCATCGAGTGCGCCTAAGCGCTTCAGCAGGTCTCTGGCTTGCGCGAAGGGAGCTGATGGAGGTTGGTCGAGCCAGGTCATCTCCTCCGGCTTCATTCCCCACCGGGCCAACTGGAGTGCCAGAGCTGCGAGATCCGCCTGCAGGATCTCAGGTGTGCTGTAACCGACCATTTGCTCGTGCTGCGACTCCGACCACAGGCGATAGCAGACACCTGGCTCCAATCGCCCTGCACGCCCCGCTCGCTGAGTAGCGCTGGCCTTCGAGATACGCTGCGTGTCGAGTCGGGTCATACCACTGCGAGGATCGAACTTTGGCACTCGCTCGAGACCACTGTCCACCACCACCCTGACGCCTTCGATGGTCAGGCTGGTCTCGGCGATGTTCGTGGCCAGTACAATCTTCCGGCAGCCCTTGGGTGCCGGGTTTATCGCAGCCCGCTGCGCGTTCAGGTCGAGATCGCCGTACAGCGGGCATACGATCACCTCTGGCCGACGGCTCAACTGCTCCTTGAGCGCCTCAGCCACCCGCCGAATCTCTGCCTGTCCAGGAAGGAAAACCAACACGCTTCCAGGCTGGTCATTGATGGCGGCCAAGCAGGTATCAGTGACTCGCGCATCGATACGCTCGCCGGGCTGATATGGACTACCGCAAACCGTTGAGACCGGATACATCCGGCCTTCACTGGTGACCACAGGCGCATCATTCAGCACCTTTGAAAGACGAGCACCTTCCAGCGTGGCGGACATCAGGAGCAGCTTGAGCGGGGGCTCATCGCGTAGCAGTTCGCGGGCACTCAGGCACAGAGCCAGTGCAAGGTCGGAGTCAAGATTTCGTAGATGGTACTCGTCGAAGATGACCACACCCACACCATCCAGCGCAGGATCATCTTGGAGCCGACGAGCCAGGATACCTTCGGTGACCACCTCAATCTGGGTTCGCGGGCCTACCTTGCTTTCAAGGCGAATGCGGTAGCCGACAGTTTCACCAACCTTCTCACCCAGTTCACTCGCCAAACGCTCAGCCGCTGCCCTAGCAGCCAAACGGCGAGGCTCAAGCATGATGATCTTCTGGTCACCAAGCCAAGGTTCGTTCAGTAGTGCTAGGGGCACTCGAGTGGTCTTGCCTGCACCAGGAGGAGCTTCAAGGATAACTTCATGGCGGTTGGCCAAGGCCTCTCGTAGGTGTGGCAATACGAGGTCAATAGGTAGTGAAATCATCGAGGCTCCCAAATCAGGGAAGCAGTATACGACGGGGGATCAAGCGAGGAGATTAAGCCATCAGACTGAGACGGCGTTGCTTGAGAGTTTTTGACAAGAAAGTGATTGTTTCTGTGCATTCAGCAAAACGTGGAACTCATCGAAAATCAGCAGCCCCACGCCTTCCAACGCCGGATCATCCTGCAAGCGGCGAGTGAGGATGCCTTCGGTGACCACCTCGATGCGGGTCCGGGGCCCGACCTTGCTGTCGAGGCGAATCCGGTAGCCGACGGTTTCACCGACCTTTTCCCCCAGTTCACTGGCCAGTCGCTCGGCCGCCGCCCGTGCCGCCAGGCGCCGGGGTTCGAGCATCAGGATGGTCTGCCCGGCCAGCCAGGGCTCGTTCAGCAGGGCCAGGGGCACACGGGTGGTTTTACCGGCACCGGGCGGCGCCTCGAGCACGGCTTCGTGGCGCGATGCCAAGGCTTGACGCAGGGCGGGTAAAACTTCATCAATCGGCAAAGAAATCATGCTGGCTCCAAAACAGAGGGCCGAGTATAACGGCGAACTGTTTAGCGTGGTCTGGACTCCAACCAGCAACGCCTTTACCTGTTCAGGAGATTGCTATGCGTATTCCCTTTCGCGTGATCGGTGGCGTGCTGGTCGCCTCCCTGCTGACTCAGATCAGCGCCTGTGGCTCGATCTTCTACCCGGACCGTCGCGGCCAGATTGATGGCAAGATCGACCCGGCGATTGCCGCGCTCGATGCCGTCGGCCTGCTGTTCTACATCATCCCTGGCCTGATCGCCTTCGCCGTGGACTTCGCCACCGGCGCCATTTATTTCGAACCGGGCAAAAGCGTCCAGATCGAGCCAGAAAAACTCAAGCCGGCCATCAACCCCGACGGCACCGTCAATAACCACAAGTTGCAGGCAATCCTGGAACACGAACTGGGCCGCAGCTTCCCGCTGGACGATCCACGGTTGATCCAGCACAAGGGCAGCGCGCAACAACTGGCCGCGCTCGGTCTCAAACCGGCCGCATGACCGGCGCCACAGAAGGAACGACCGCGCCATGACCGCCAGCTCCGAACACGCTCGCCTGCTACGCCTGGCCACCCGGGCCTCGGTGGCCGTGGCACTTATCCTGGTCGTCGCCAAGGCGTTGGCCTGGTGGCTCAGCGGCTCGGTGAGCATGCTCGCCGGGCTGACCGACTCGGCACTGGACGGCGTCACCTCGCTGCTCAATCTGCTGGCGGTGCATTACGCCCTGCGCCCCGCCGACGATGACCATCGCTACGGCCATGGCAAGGCCGAATCCCTGGCCGGCATGGCCCAGGCGCTGTTTATCGGCGGCAGTGCGGTATTGATTGCCTTGCAGGCCTTCGAACGCCTGAAAAACCCGGTGCCGGTGGACGCGCCCTGGCTCAGCGTCGGGGTGATCGTGTTTTCCCTGGGACTGACCCTGGCGCTGTTGGCGTTGCAGCATCGGGTCATCCGCGCCACCGGCTCCAACGCCGTGCGCGCCGACTCGCTGCACTATCGCTCCGACTTGTTGCTCAACGGCAGCATCCTGGTCGCCCTGGTATTGGCGGGGTTCGGCTGGTATCAACTGGACGCCTGGTTCGGCCTGGGCATCGCGGCGTACATCCTGTGGAGCGCCATCCAGATCGCCCGGGAAAGCTTCGCGGTGCTGATGGATGAGGAACTGCCGCCCGACGTCAGCCAACATATGCTGGAACTGGCCTGCGCCGTGCCCGGCGTGCTCGGTGCCCACGACCTGCGCACGCGGATCTCCGGCAACCACTGGTTCGTGCAATTGCACCTGGAATTGCCAGGGGATTTGACCCTGTCAGTGGCCCACGGCATCAGCGACCAGGCCGCCGATGCTATCCACAATGCTTATCCAAAGGCCGAAGTGCTGGTGCATGCCGATCCTTCGGAAGTGGTGAAGCGCGCCAGCGCTTGATGCCCAACACCCGTGGCGAGGGAGCTTGCTCCCGCTCGGTTGCGCAGCGACCGCAAGATCCTGGGCCTGCTGCGCAGGCCAGCGGGAGCAAGCTCCCTCGCCACAGGGAACTGCTTCTATACCGTGTGATCAGTACGTCACCTGATACCCACGACTGCTCAAGCAACTGCCCTGGGCCTGCCGATAGGTCTGCACCACTTCCGGCGCCGGTGGATAGGTGTAATTGCGCGGATCGAAACCACTCTGCTGCACCGCCCAGCGATAGCAGTCGTAGCCATCCTGATTGACCTGCTCGGGGGACTGGCCGTTGGCCGGATAGGCCACCACGTCAAAGCTGTTGCCCTGAGGCTGAGGTTGCGGGTTGGCCACAGGCGGCTCGACCACGACGTAATCCTGGGTATTGGCTTCGTAGATGTAATAGGCACCCGCGGCGAGAAAGAACAGCGAGCTGCCGATCCACACTTCCCTGGCGTAATCGGGCAGGTAACGGGTACGGATGCCTCGCGGCGGCTGCACCACCACGTAGCGCGGCCCTTGGGGACGATACCAGTAGCCGCCCGAGTAGAAATAATCCTGGCCGCGATAGGGCACGCGGTAGTTGCGATCCGGGAAACGGTCAATCACATAACCCGGCCGGTATTGCGGCCCCGGGCCCCAGCCGTTGCCATGCCCACCCGGTCGACTAGGCCAATGTTGATCGGGACGGCCATCATGGTCAGGCCGCGGACCTGCGTTCGGATAGCCGTCGTTGCGACGAGGGATGTCGCGGTAATACCCCGGTTGCGGTTCGCGGGTCTGGGTCACGCTGTCGGGCCGGCCCTGGATCGGCAGGTTGTTGCCAGGCTGCGGTTGCGGGCGGCCATGGCCGTTGGGGTCTTGAGGTCCACGATCATAATGTTGGCCGCCCTGGTACGGCGGCTGCGGCTTGACCTCGAACTGACGACTGTTGTCGCCCCGGATGATTTCGTTGCTCTGCGGCCGCGGCTGGCCCGAGTAACCCTGGCCGTTGCCGCCGCGCCCGTCCTGCCCGCGACCGCCGTCCGGGCCGCCTCGGTTTTGCTGATCGTCGGCCATTCCCTGCGCACTGACACTTGCCCACAACAGACCAACACCTGCCAAACGCCAGATGCGCGACTTCATGAAATTCCTCACAACGGTTCAGGGCCTGAAGATAAGACTGGAAAAGCCCAGGCCGGTTCTGCGACAGATTATCAGCCACGGGGTTTATTTCGCAGGCATTAAAAAAGGGAGGCCCGTCGGCCTCCCCTTGAGAATTTCGTCCGTGCTCGACGCTTATGACGTCGGCTCACCTCACGCCGTCTTCTGGACAGTGTGCAGCTCGGGGGCCTGCCAGTACCGGTGGGTACTGCGACCGCAGCCGGCCTGATTGGGCGGGCTGCACTGGACTGTTTGTCCGAGCAGTGATCTTGGTGGTAAGCATAAGCCTGGAGCGTCGACGGATGATTGCGAAGATTGCGGAAATAAACATCACTTGCGCAATTTTTAACCCCGGATAGATAATCTTCCGCAATTATCAAGATAAAGGCCCAACCGATGAGCAAACTCGACCGTTACGACCTGAGCATTCTGGCGGAATTGCAGCGCGACGCGCGCATCTCCAACCAGGAACTGGCCGAACGCATCGGCCTGTCGCCCTCCCCCTGCTCGCGACGGGTCAAGCAGTTGGAGGATGACGGCTACATCACCCGCCAGGTCGCCCTGCTCGACCGCAAGCTGCTGGGCCTGAGCCTGACGGCTTATGTGCTGATCGGCATGGACCGCCACACCCCTGAACGTTTCGAAAACTTCGAAGCCGCCATCCGCAACCTGCCGCAAGTGCTGGAATGCAGCCTGGTGACCGGGATGGACGCGGACTACCAGCTCAAGGTGGTGGTGCCGGACATGGACCATTACCAGAAGCTGTTGCTGGGGCACCTGACCCGCATCGATGGCGTTACCAGCGTGCGCTCGAGTTTTGTGCTGAACCAGGTGCTCAACAGCACTGAACTGCCGTTGACTCATCTGCGCAGCTGACTGCTTTTGTGGCGAGGGGATTTATCCCCGCTGGGCTGCGCAGCAGCCCTGAAGCAGTAAATTCAATCTTCCTGGCACACTGAGTTGCTCGGTTTAGGGGCCGCTTCGCAGCCCAGCGGGGATAAATCCCCTCGCCACAAAATCTACAGCACGCGACGAATAGCTGCGACACACCGCCGCAGGCCAATCCCCCGTCCGCCCCCCATGCCTTATACTCGCCGCGCCTTTTCAATTCCGCCCACGCCGGAGTGTCCTGATGGATCCTGCTGTTTTCGAAGAGTGGATGATGACCGGCCTGGTCAGCATCCTGATCATTTTCATGGGTTTCATCGTCTGGGACCTGGCGAAGAAGTCCAAGGCCGGGCGTTTCGGCTCGTTCATCCTGTTTTTCGTGCTGGGCCTCGGTGTGGCCGCATTCGTCATCAAGAGCGTGGTGATTGGCCTGATCGAATCCGGGACGCTATAAGCGCGCCGGCACTTCTTTCCACTGGCCCTGGTCGAGCCCTTCGATCGTCCAGTCGCCGATCCTGACACGCACCAGGCGCAATGTCGGCAAACCCACGGCGGCTGTCATGCGTCGCACCTGACGGTTGCGTCCTTCGCGAATCACCAGTTCCAGCCAGCTCGTGGGCACGCTTTTACGAAAACGTACCGGCGGATTGCGCGGCCACAATTGCGGTTCGTCCAGTTGGCGGGCCTCGGCCGGCAAGGTCATGCCGTCGTTCAACTCCACCCCGGCGCGCAAACGCTGCAATTGCTCGGCACTCGGCTCGCCCTCCACTTGCACCCAGTAGGTCTTGGCCAGCTTGTGTTTGGGATCGGCAATGCGTGCCTGCAGTTGCCCGTCGTTGGTCAGCAACAGCAAGCCTTCGCTGTCGCGATCCAGCCGTCCGGCCGGGTAGATGCCCGGTACGTCGATAAAATCCTTGAGCGTCGCCCGCCCCTCACCGTCACTGAATTGCGTCAGCACATCGAAAGGTTTGTTGAACAGGATCAGTTTTGGCTCGGCTGGCGGCGCCTTGGCCACACGGCGCGGCGCGGAAGCTGGAGGTTTCGCGCCAGGGCGGCGGGAAACAGGGCGTGAGGGGCGTGACATGGCGAACACAACATCTAGCGGTCAGGGCCGCTAATGCTAGTGGCCTGACCGCTAAATAACCACCGCCGTATCAGCGGAACGGCGGCTCGTCGAAGCTGCGCAGCTTGCGCGAATGCAACGAGTTGAGTTCGGTGCGCAGCAGGTCCAACGCCTCGATGCCGATCTTCAGGTGCTGGTTGACCGCGCGCTCATAGAACGCGTTGGCCGAACCCGGCAGCTTGATCTCGCTGTGCAGAGGTTTGTCCGAGACGCACAGCAACGTGCCATAGGGCACGCGCAGGCGATAACCCTGGGCGGCAATGGTGCCGCTTTCCATGTCCACCGCCACGGCGCGGGACAGGTTGATCAGCGGACGCTCCTGGGCCCAGCGCAGCTCCCAGTTGCGGTCGTCGTAAGTCAGCACGGTGCCGGTGCGCAGGCGTTTTTTCAGCTCGTCGCCCTTTTCACCGGTGATATTCGCCGCAGCCTGCTGAAGCGCCATCTGCACTTCGGCCAGGGCCGGAATCGGAATGTTCGGCGGCACCACCCGGTCGAGAATGCCATCGCGGCGCATGTAAGCGTGGGCCAGCACGTAGTCACCGATGGTCTGGGACTGCCGCAGCCCGCCGCAGTGGCCGATCATCAGCCAGCAATGCGGACGCAATACGGCCAGGTGGTCGGTGATGTTCTTGGCATTGGACGGGCCGACGCCGATGTTCACCAAGGTCACGCCATGGCCATCGTTGGCCTGCAGGTGATAGGCCGGCATCTGGTAGCGGTGCCAGACCACACCGGCGGCGATGGCCGACGCTTCGCCGTGGTCCATGTTCTTGTCGATGATCACGTTACCCGGCAGGACCATGCGCACAAAGCGCGGGTCGCTGCGCAGTTGCTCCAGGCCGTGGACGATGAACTGGTCGACATAGCGGTGATAGTTGGTCAGCAGGATCCACGGCTGCACATGACGCCAGTCGCTGCCGGTGTAATGCACCAGCCGACGCAGGGAAAAATCCACCCGCGCGGCATCGAACAGCGCCAGGGGCAGCGGGTCGGTGTTTTCCCAATCGTAGAGACCGTCGGCGATACCGTCGGTGGCGGCCGACAGGTCGGTGCTGGGGAATACCCGCGCCAACACGGCGGCGGTTACACCGGAGCCGGCCAGTTCATCGCCCTGCTCCACCACGTACGGGTACGGAATGTTCTGCTCGCTGACACCGACTTCCACGGTGACGGTGAAGTCGTGCATCAGCGGGACCAGCTGTTCCAGCAGGTACTTACGGAACGCGGCGGGATGGGTGACGGTGACGCTGTAGGTGCCGGGCAACTGGACCTTGGCGTAGGCACGCGTAGTTTGCGGGACTTCGCCGTGGCAGTGATAGGTCAGGCGCAAGGCCGGATAGCGAAACAACGCACGTTGCTCGGCATCCGGCTCGACGCGGTCCTTGAGATAACGCATCAGCGCCTGATTCAACGCGGTGGTCGCACGCTCGTGCAGGGCCGCCAGACGATCCACGGCTTGTTCGGCGGTTTGAACGACAATAAACGCTTCGGTCACGATCAGCTTCCTGTGTTCTGACTTGCAGGCCTTCATCTTGCCTGCATCGCCGCCCGACGGGAACAGTGGCGTATTGGCGCGCTCGATCATTCATCGACAATCCCTATGGGAGCGAGCTTGCTCGCGATAGCGGTGCGTCAGTCACCAGAGCTGTTGGATGTGCCGACACCATCGCGAGCAGGCTCGCTCCCACCCTTGACCTCCAGTGGCTACAAACCCTTCATTCACCGCCAATCCCTTGCTCGCGATGGCGGTGTGTCAGTCACCACAGATGCTGGATCAAGGGTTTCGCGGTCTTCCTAGAAACCATGGGGGGTGGAGCGGGTGACGATGGCTTCGACATTCAGGCCCCGGGGCAAGGCACCGTATACCCGGCCAGCCGAGCCAAGGCGGCTGGCAATGAAGGCGTCGCTGATGTCGCTGTTTCCCGCCTCGAGCAACAACTTGGCCTGCAGGCCGACGGCGACGTCTTCGGTCAATTGCCGGGCGCGGTACTGGATGTCGTCGGTGTCCTTGAACGCTGCGTGCAATTGGTGGATGTGCCCGGCCAGGCGCTTGTCGCCGTGGCCATCGCCCAATTCGCTGAACAATACTTCCAGCACGCCCGGCTCCTTGGACAAGGCGCGCAGCACATCAAGGCATTGCACGTTGCCGGAGCCTTCCCACGTCGAGTTGACCGGCGCTTCGCGGTACAGGCGCGGCAGGATGCTGTCTTCGACGTAGCCGGCGCCGCCCATGCATTCGGCGGCTTCGTTGATCATCGCGGGGGCGCGCTTGCAGATCCAGTACTTGCCTACCGCCGTCACCAGCCGGGCGAACTTGGCTTCGTGCTCGTCATTCAAGTGGTCCAGCGCCTGGCCCATGCGCAGGCTCAAGGCCAGGGCGGACTCGCTTTCCAACGCCAGGTCAGCCAGGACGTTCTGCATCAGCGGCTGCTCGCTCAACAGCTTGCCGCCAACCTTGCGGTGGGCACAGTGGTGACTGGCCTGGGTCAGCGCCTGGCGCATCAGGGCGCTGGAGCCGACCATGCAATCGAAGCGGGTCATGGCGACCATCTCGATGATCGTCGGCACGCCTCGGCCTTCTTCACCAACCATCCAGGCCAGTGCGCCACGGAACTCGACTTCGCTGGAGGCGTTGGAGCAGTTGCCCAGTTTGTTCTTCAACCGTTGAATGTAGAACTGATTGCGCGTGTCGTCGGGGCGATGGCGCGGCAGCAGGAAACAGGTCAGGCCCTTGTCGGTCTGGGCCAACGTGAGGAAGGCGTCGCACATCGGCGCCGAACAGAACCATTTGTGGCCCACCAGTTCATAGGCTTGGCCCGGGCCGCTGGCGCCCACCGGATAGGCCTTGGTGGTGTTGGCCCGGACATCGGTGCCGCCCTGTTTTTCGGTCATTGCCATGCCGATGGTGACCCCGGCCTTGTGCGCCATGCCAACGTTGCGCGGGTCGTATTCGGTGGCGAGCACCTTTGGCAGCCAGCGTTCGGCCAGGTCCGGCTGCAAGCGCAGCGCCGGTACGCTGGCGAAGGTCATGGTCAGCGGGCAGCCGGTGCCGGCTTCGGCCTGGCTGTGCAGATAGGTCATCGAGGCACGGGCGACATGGGCGCCGGGCTGTGGATGGGCCCAGGGCAAGCTGGGCAGGCCGTGCTCGACGGCGGTACGCATCAACTGATGATAAGCGGGATGGAATTCCACCAGGTCGATGCGATGGCCATAACGGTCATGGCTGGAGAACACCGGCTTGTTCTGATTGGCCAGGAAGCCCGCTTCCATCAACGGCCCACCGGCCAGCGCCCCATACGCATCTATCCGCGCCTGCGCCCAGCCAGCGCCGAAACGCCGCGACCATTCTTGCAACGGCAGGTCGATGCGGTACAGATTGGCACCATCCAGGGATGGCGGCTGATTGGTGACGTCGTGGGTTTCAGCGAACTGGTGCAGGTTCATGACAGGGCTCCTCGATCAGCCAGGAGGTTCAGTTAAGCACCGCCCCCAGGCCGAACAAAGTGTCATATCCGCCTAAATATCGGCGCTTTCACCCTGCCCGTGGCAAAGCACACGGCGCTGGAGCGTCGCCTGCAGTGTCTCGAACTTCACCGGTTTGCTCAGGTAATCGATCAGCGCGCCCGACGGGCAGCGCTCTTGCCCCAGGTTCGGGCTGACCACCAGCACCGGCAGTTCCTCGCAACCGGACAAGGTACGGATCTGGCAGCAGACCGACACACCGTCCAGCGGCGGCGACTGGCAATCGAGCAGCACCGCATCGAAGCTCTCGCCGTGCAGCAGATCTAGCGCCGCACGGCCGCTGTCGGCAGTGCGCACCCGATAACCGAGCTTGAGCAACATGCCGCGCATGACCAACTGATCAATGCTGTTGTCATCCGCCAATAGCACCGTGCAATCCTGTGGCAGGCGCGAACCTTGGCGACCACCGAAGGAAAACGGCGTCGGCACAGCTGCCGGCAAGGCCAGGTCAAACTCCACGTTCAAATGAAAACGGCTGCCGCGACCGGGCTCGGAGGTATGGGTCAGGCGCCCGCCCAGCAGTTCCACCAGTTGCCGGCAGATGGCCAGGCCCACGCCGAGGCCGCCATATTCGCGGGTCATCGAACCATCGAGCTGGAAGAAACGCTGATACAAGGTCGCCTCCCCCAGGTCGGTAAAGCCGATTCCGGTGTCGATCACGGCAAAGGACAGCATCAGCCGGTCAAGCTCCGTCGGCCTGCCACTGACTCGCAGCGCCAGGCCGCCCACTCGGGTGAACTTGATGGCGTTGTCCAGCAGGCATTCCAGGCATTGGGCCAATTTGCCACTGTCACCGAGCAGTCGGTCCGCCAGGCCCGGGGCCACGTCGACCTTGAAATCAAGGCCCTTGGCCGCGGCATTGGCGCCGAACTGCACCTGCAGCGCCTCGACCACCCCACGCAGGCTGAAAGGCGCCGGATAGACCTTGAGCTTGCCAGCCTGCAACTCGGTAAGGGTGAGGATGCCGTTGACCATGCGCATCATGTCCCGCGCCGAACCAGCGGCAGTCTGTTGATACTGGGTCAGTTCCTCGTCCATCTCGACGGTTTCCATCAACTCCAGGGAGCCGATCACGCCGTTCATCGGCGTGCGCAGTTCATGGGTCAGGGTGGCGAGGAATTCATCCTTGAGCTTGTTGCCGTGGGCCAGTTGCTGGTTGAGCACTTCGAGTTTCTGCCCCGCGTCCAACAGGGTCTGGGCCTGCTGTTCGCGCATGGCATTGATACGGTCGGCCAGGGCCAGGGACAACAGCGCCACTTCGATGGCCGAGCCGATCTGGCTGGCGTACATGGTCAGGAATACATTCGGCAGGTAACCCAGCACCATCAAGGTATTGATGATGCCCCCCAGCAGAAACGCCGACCAGGCAATGATGAAATAACGCGCCACCCGCAGGCCACGCCACCAGGCAAACAACCCGGCGGCAAAGATCGCCACCGTGAATACCAGCGCCAACGCCGTTGCCAGGCGCAGCGCCAAGGCATAGCTGGTCATCAACGACAGGCCGACCACCACCGCGCTGTAGGCGATCAGTGCCAGCAGCATGCGATCCAGCCAACGGCCATGCCGGGCGGTTTGCAGGAAGCTGCGGGCGAACTGGCTGCCAAACAGGCCCGCGCAGCCGATGAAAAACGGCGTCGCGGCGTTTGCCCACCAGGGATTGTCCGGCCAGAAATACTCCACGGCCGCACCATTGACCGACAACTGATACAGGCCGAACGAGGCGATATAGAAGATGTAATAGAGGTAGCTGGTATCACGCACGCTCAGGTAGATGAACAGGTTGTACACCAGCATTCCCAGCAGCACGCCATAGATGACCCCCAACACATACAAGCGCACCGGCTGCTGTTCGAGATAGGCGGTGCTCGACCACAGCGTCAATGGCGCCTGGATCGAACCCTGGCTTTGCAGGCGCAGGTACAGGACCTGCCGCTGCTCAGGCTTGAAATCCAGGCTGAACAAGTAGTTGTTCTGGCGAATCTCGCGGCTGGCGAATGGCAACGCATCGCCGGTCTGGCGCACCAGGCGGTACCCCCCGGCGGCATCTGGCAGATACAAATCCAGGTGGTCCAGCGGCGGGTACGCCAGTTCCAGCAGCCAGGTGCGCTGGGCGTCCGGATTGCCGGGGCGGTAGTGCAGGTCGATTTTCAACCAGAAGGCTGATCGCGAGTAACCGGCATTCAGCGTGGCTTTGTCATGGGGCTTGAAGGCGCCGGTGGCAGCCTGGGCCAGGACATCATCAATGGTGGCAGTGCCACCCGCATCTTCGAACACCTGCAGGGCATGACCCAAGGGCAGGCTTTGGGTGAATTCATCGAATTCCAGAGCACTTGCCAGAGGGGACAAGCACAGCAGCAACATCAGCAAATAGCGCATTTAAGTCCCAGCGTGGCCTGTCCGGTTGAGTCAGGAAGCCCCCCATTCCCTGAGTAGACGTAAAACCGGCATTACCTGTTATGAGTTGGATCCATCTCTAGCATAGCCGTTGATGGCCAATTTGCACCATTGAAATCTTTCCTATAGAAGGCTCTAGAACGGGCGTTTCAGCGCCAAGCATTGAGATAGAGCTGTTGCTTTGGTCAGATTGAATAGCGCCTTGGATCCGGACTCGACTGTTTGGACCTGGCACATGGTTTCTGTGGCGAGGGGATTTATCCCCGTTGGGCTGCGCAGCAGCCCTAAACCTGACACTGCGGTGTGTCAGACAACTTGAATGGGGGGCGCTTCGCACCCCAGCGGGGATAAATCCCCTCGCCACAAAGAAATTCCTCTATCACATAAATTTTCCTCTGGTGCAGGCGTGCGCCGATCGAAGGGGTTTGGTGGTAAGCTCGCGCACCATGAATATCTACAGCTCCCGCCCCGTTGTCCTCTGTCTCTCCGGCCACGACCCTAGTGGCGGCGCCGGTTTGCAGGCAGATATCGAAGCCCTGCTCGCCCAGGGTTGTCATGCCGCCCCCGCCGTTACCGCGTTGACCGTGCAAGACACGGTCAACGTCAGTGATTTCCGGGTGCTCGATCGAGCGTGGGTGCTGGCACAAGCCAATGCCGTGCTCAACGACTCGCAGGTCGCGGCAGTCAAGCTGGGCATGCTCGGCTCGCTGGAGATGGTCGACACGGTGGTCGAACTGCTCCAGGCGCACCCGCATCTGCCCATGGTCTGCGACCCGGTGCTGCGCGCCGGCGGTGGCGGACGCCTGGGCAAGGATGAGGTCGGCTACGCCATGCGCGAACGCCTGCTGCCCCTGGCCGTCATCGCCACCCCCAACCTGCCGGAAGCGCGCATCCTCGCCGAACTGCCCGAAGGCAGCGCCGACGAGTGCGCGGAAAAACTGCTGCCCTTCGTCAAACACCTGTTGATCACCGGTGGTCACGGCGACGAACATGAAGTCCATAATCGCCTGTACAGCCGCGATGGCCGCCGCGAAACCTTTACCTGCCAGCGCTTGCCCGGCAGTTACCACGGTTCCGGCTGCACCCTGGCCAGCGCCCTCGCCGGTCGGCTAGCCCAGGGCGAACAGCTCGCCAGCGCCGTCAAGACTGCGCTGGACTACACCTGGCGCACCTTGCGCGATGCCGAACGACTGGGCAAAGGCCAGTTCGTACCGCGTCGCCTGCCGCTGGATTTCTGCTCGTAACACTGGAGGCCTGTGGAATGAAATTACGTGGCCTTTACGCCATCACCGATAGCCAATTGCTGGCTGGCAAGTTCCTCGCTTATGTAGAAGCGGCGTTGGAAGGTGGCGTGACCCTGCTGCAATACCGCGACAAAAGCAGCGACGAGGCCCGACGCCTGCGGGAAGCCGAGGCACTGCGTAACCTGTGCGAGCGCTACAAAACCCAATTGATCATCAACGATGACGCTGAACTGGCCGCGCGCCTGGGCGTCGGCGTGCACCTGGGCCAGACCGATGGCCCGTTGGCGCCAGTGCGGGCACTGCTCGGACACAAGGCGATCGTCGGCGCCACCTGCCACGCCAGCCTGGCACTGGCCGAACAGGCCGCCCGCGAAGGCGCCAGTTATGTCGCGTTCGGGCGCTTCTTCAATTCCAATACCAAGCCCGGCGCCCCCAGCGCAGACCTTGAACTGCTCGAACAGGCGCGCATCAAACTGCATATTCCGGTTTGCGCCATCGGCGGCATCACCCTGGAGAATGCCGCCCCGCTGGTGGCCCACGGGGTCGACCTGCTGGCGGTGGTCCACGGCCTGTTCGGTGCCGACAGCAGTGCTGAAGTGACGCGCCGCGCCCGCGCCTTCAACGAGCTGCTGCAGAACAAATAGTCTATTTTCCGTTTTCGAGAGCCCAACCATGTCCCGTTCCGAAACCCTGTTTGCCAATGCCCAGAAACACATCCCCGGCGGCGTGAACTCGCCCGTTCGTGCGTTCAAGAGCGTGGGTGGCACCCCGCTGTTCTTCAAGCACGCCGAAGGCGCGTACGTGACCGACGAAGACGACAAGCGCTATGTGGATTATGTCGGTTCCTGGGGCCCGATGATTCTCGGCCACAGCCATCCGGACGTGCTGGATGCGGTACGCAAGCAACTGGTACACGGCCTGTCCTACGGCGCCCCGACCGCGATGGAAACCGAGATGGCCGACCTGGTCTGCTCGATCGTGCCGTCGATGGAAATGGTGCGCATGGTCAGCTCCGGCACCGAGGCGACCATGAGCGCGATCCGCCTGGCCCGTGGTTTCACCGGTCGCGACAGCATTATCAAGTTCGAAGGCTGCTACCACGGCCACTCCGACAGCCTGCTGGTCAAGGCTGGCTCCGGCGCGCTGACCCAGGGCGTGCCGAGCTCGGCCGGCGTACCGGCGGCGTTCGCCAAACACACCCTGACCCTGCCGTTCAACGACCTTGAGGAAGTCGAGAAGATGCTCGGCGAAGTTGGCCAGGAAGTGGCGTGCATCATCGTCGAGCCGGTGGCGGGCAACATGAACTGCGTACCGCCGGCGCCGGGTTTCCTCGAAGGCCTGCGCAGCCTGTGCGACCAGCATGGCGTGGTGTTGATTTTCGACGAAGTGATGACCGGTTTCCGCGTGGCCCTCGGCGGCGCCCAGGCCCATTACGGCGTCACGCCGGACCTGAGCACCTTCGGCAAGATCATCGGCGGCGGCATGCCGGTGGGCTGCTTCGGCGGCAAGCGCAAGATCATGGAATGCATCGCACCGCTGGGCCCGGTCTACCAGGCCGGCACGCTGTCGGGCAACCCATTGGCCATGGCCGCCGGCCTGACCACCCTGCGCCTGATCAGCCGCCCGGGCTTCCACGCCGAACTGACCGACTACACCACCCGCCTGCTCGACGGTTTGCAGGTTCGTGCCGACGCGGCGGGCATCCCGTTCGTGACCACCCAGGCCGGCGGCATGTTCGGCCTGTACTTCAGTGGCGCCGATGACATCGTCACCTTCGAAGACGTGATGGCCAGCGACGCCAACCGGTTCAAGCGCTTCTTCCACCTGATGCTCGAGGGTGGCGTGTACCTGGCCCCGAGCGCATTTGAAGCCGGCTTCACCTCCATCGCCCACGGCGAGACCGAGCTGAAGATCACCCTCGATGCGGCCGAGCGAGCCTTCGCTGCGCTGAAGTAAGACTGTGGATAACTGACGCTGGCTGAAGCTGGCGTCAGTGATTGCCGACAACTCCCCCGCTCTTTTCCTACGTATTTATGCCCGAAGCAGCTATTAGCATTCCCGCGCAGCAGAAAAACGAGTAAAGACTTTGTAAGGATGGCCCTGCTTATTTCATAATGCGCGCTTATTGGATCCCCCGGAGGGTCCGCGCGCCCCTCAGAGGTAAGTCGATTCCCATGAACCGCACCGGCCGCACCCTTGCCTTGGGCTGCCTGTTGCTCCTTCAGCCCCTGCTGGCGAATGCACAGGCAGGCGGCAACTCGTTGTTGATCCCGGCGCTGGGCCGTTGCACGCTCAACACCCAGCCACAAGATCTCGCACCGGCACTCGACGCCTGTCAAAAAGCGGCGGATGCAGGTGATGCACAAGCGCAATACGAGTTGGGCGAGTTCTACTACGAAGGCAAGGCTGCACCGCGCGACCTCAAGCAGGCCCTCAACTACTTCGAAAAAGCCTCCCTGCAAGGCCATGCCCAGGCGCAATTCAAGCTCGGCGGCATGTTCTTCCACGGCGAAGGCGTCCCGGCCAACAACGTCCAGGCCTACATTGTCCTGAAGATGGCGGCGGTCAACGGCGCCGAAGAGGCCTTGGACACCGCCGACGAAGTCGCCGAGCAAATGCCCCGCGACGAGCTGGAAGTGGCGACCCAGGTGCTGGGGCAGATCTTTCGCAAATACCTGATGGAATTGCAGAACGCCGATGGGCGTACACCTTTCTCCCCGCTGCCCTGAATCCACCGCAGCCTTGTGGCTGGGAGCTTATTGTGGCGAGGGAGCTTGCTCCCGCTGGAGTGCGAAGCGCTCCCAGAAATCTTAGGGCCGCTACGCAGCCCAGCGAGAGCAAGCTCCCTCGCCACAAAGGGCTGCGCTCAACTTATCGGCAGGTTTATTTCTCAGGCATCGGCATCGGAAACGGCATCACATTGCCGACCGCGCCGCGGGCTTCGCTGATTTTCGGGGTGCCCAGGCGTTCGACTTCGTCGATGCGCACGATCGAATGCATCGGCACGAAGCTGCGCACCACGCCTTCGAACTGCGCCTTGAGCTTTTCTTCGCTCGGATCGACGACCACTTGCGTGCGCTCGCCAAAGACGAACTCTTCCACTTCCAGGAAGCCCCACAGATCACTTTGATAGATCTGCTTGGCGTACATTTCGAACACCTGGCCCTGGTTGAGGAAAATCACCTTGTAGATTGGAGCTTCACGTTTGGTCATGGCTGGCGAAACACATCGGCGGGTAAAAATGAGGGCGCGAACTATAGCATAGCCACTGCTCGCACAGCGGTAGGAACCGGGGGACTTGTTCCCTATAATGCGCGGTTCTTTGAATCACGTGATGATCCCGTCCATGGCCAAGAAGCTTTACATCGAAACCCACGGTTGCCAGATGAACGAGTACGACAGCTCGCGCATGGTCGACCTGCTGGGTGAACACCAGGCCCTGGAAGTCACCGCCCGCGCTGAAGATGCGGACGTGATCCTGCTCAACACCTGCTCGATCCGCGAACGCGCCCAGGACCGGGTGTACTCCCAGCTCGGCCGCTGGCGCGAGCTGAAGCTGGCCAACCCGGAAATGGTCATCGCCGTGGGCGGTTGCGTGGCCAGCCAGGAAGGCGCCGCCATCCGTGATCGCGCACCATACGTGGACGTGGTCTTCGGCCCGCAGACCCTGCACCGCCTGCCGGAGATGATCGACGCCGCGCGCAGCACCAAGCTGCCGCAAGTGGACGTCTCGTTCCCGGAGATCGAAAAATTCGACCACCTGCCCGAACCGCGCATCGACGGCCCAAGCGCCTATGTGTCGGTGATGGAAGGTTGCAGCAAGTACTGCACGTTCTGCGTGGTGCCCTACACCCGTGGCGAAGAAGTCAGCCGACCGTTCGACGACGTGATCGCCGAGATCATCCACCTGGCGGAAAACGGCGTGCGCGAAGTCACGCTGCTGGGGCAGAACGTCAACGGCTATCGCGGCCTGACCCATGACGGCCGCCTGGCGGACCTCGCCGAGCTGATCCGCGTCGTAGCGGCGGTGGACGGCATCGACCGCATCCGTTACACCACCTCGCACCCGCTGGAGTTCTCCGACAGCCTGATCCAGGCCCACGCCGACGTTCCCGAGCTGGTCAAGCACCTGCACTTGCCGGTGCAATCGGGTTCCGACCGGATCCTCGCCGCCATGAAACGCAACCATACGGCCCTGGAGTACAAATCCAAACTGCGCAAGTTGCGTGCGGCGGTGCCGGGGATCTGCATCAGTTCGGACTTTATCGTCGGCTTCCCTGGCGAAACCGAGAAAGACTTCCAGCAGACCATGAAGCTGATCGAAGACGTGGGCTTCGACTTTTCCTACTCCTTCGTCTACAGCCAGCGCCCTGGCACCCCGGCCGCCGATCTCGCCGACGAAACCCCCGAAGAAGTGAAAAAGGAACGGCTCAACGCCTTGCAACACCGCCTCAACCAGCAAGGTTTCGAGATCAGCCGACAAATGGTCGGTTCCATCCAGCGGATCCTGGTGACCGATTACTCGAAAAAAGATCCGGGCGAGTTGCAAGGCCGGACCGAGAACAACCGCATCGTCAACTTCCGCTGCGACACCCCGGCCCTGATCGGCCAGTTCGCCGACGTGCACATCGACGCCGCGCAACCGCACTCGCTGCGCGGTTCGCTGGTCCAGTAACCCCCGATCCCCTGTGAAAGCAGAACTTGTGGGAGCAAGGCTTGCCCGCGATACAGGCGCCTCAATTCTTGAGGGACCCAGTTGCATTCATCGCGGGCAAGCCTTGCTCCCACAAGCTTGCTCGGTTTATTAAGAGCTTTCGCACCCAGCCTACTGGCGTTATCCTTGATTTCACCTTAATTGCCCCTGGGCGGCTAAAAACGACCTTGAACGCACCCATCGAACCACATCGCTTTATTCTCGAGCCCTTTGAGGCTCGCCGCTTCGCCAATCTGTGCGGGCAATTCGACGAGCATCTGCGCTTGATCGAACAGCGCCTGGCCATCGAGATCCGCAATCGCGGCAACCAGTTCGAACTGATCGGCGAACCCAAGCACACCACCTCCGCGGAAAACCTGCTGCGCCGTCTCTACCGGGAAACCAAGGGGAGCGAGCTGTCGCCGGACACCGTCCACCTGTTCCTGCAGGAGTCGGCTGTCGAAGAACTCGACAACCACGCCCCGTCGGAACCTGCCGTGGCCCTGCGCACGAAAAAAGGCATGATTCGCCCTCGCGGCTTGAATCAGCAGCGCTACGTGAAGGAAATCCTCGGCAACGATATCAACTTCGGCATCGGCCCGGCCGGTACCGGCAAGACCTACCTGGCCGTGGCCTGCGCCGTCGATGCGCTGGAGCGGGAACAGGTACGACGCATCCTGCTGGTGCGACCGGCGGTCGAAGCGGGTGAGAAACTCGGCTTCCTGCCCGGCGACCTGGCCCAGAAGATCGACCCATACCTGCGCCCGCTCTATGACGCGCTTTATGAAATGCTCGGCTTCGAATACGTGGCCAAGCTGATCGAGCGCCAGGTCATCGAGGTCGCGCCGCTGGCCTACATGCGTGGCCGGACCCTGAACAATAGCTTCATCATCCTCGACGAAAGCCAGAACACCACGGTCGAACAGATGAAAATGTTCCTGACCCGGATCGGCTTCGGCTCCACCGCCGTCATCACCGGGGACATCACCCAGGTCGACCTGCCCCGTGGCACCAAGTCCGGGCTGAACCATGTGATCCAGGTCCTCAAGGATGTGCCGGGCATCAGCTTCACGCACTTCATGCCCAAGGACGTCGTGCGCCATCCGTTGGTGCAGCGCATTGTCGAAGCCTACGAGCGCTTCGAGCATCGCCAGGACGAGTCAGCGCCCGCAGACAAGGGCAATCGCCAAGATGCTTGAACTCGACCTGCAAGTGGCCTGCGAACACGCCGCCCCCAGCGAAGCCCAGTTCCGCCAATGGTGCGAACTGGCCCTGCGCCAACGCAGCGCCGACTCGGAGCTGACGATCCGCCTGGTGGACGAGCCCGAAGGCCGCGAACTGAACCACACCTGGCGGCAGAAAGACTACGCCACCAACGTGTTGTCGTTCCCCGCCGACGTCCCCGACGAACTGCTCGACATCCCGTTGCTGGGCGACCTGGTGATCTGCGTCCCGGTGGTGGAGCGTGAAGCGACGGAACAAGACAAGACCCCTGAGGCCCACTGGGCCCATCTGGTGATTCACGGCTGCTTGCATCTACTGGGTTACGACCATATAGAAGATGCCGAAGCCGAAGAAATGGAAGCACTGGAACGAACGTTGCTTGCAGAGCTGGGTCATCCCGACCCTTACGCCGGCGACGAACACTGATACATCAACCTGTAACGACAAAGGATTCAGAGTAATCGCTATGAGCGAAGATCGATCGAGCAACGGGCAGAAGTCATGGCTGGGCAAGCTCACCCAGGCTTTTGCCCATGAGCCGAAAAACCGCCAGGAGCTACTGGAGCTGCTGCGCGATGCACACCAGAACAAACTGCTGGACAGCGAAGCGCTGGCCATCGTCGAAGGCGCCATCCAGGTCGCTGACCTGCAAGTTCGGGACATCATGGTCCCGCGCTCGCAAATGGTCAGCATCAAGGCGACCCAGACCCCGCGTGAATTTTTGCCCGCCGTGGTCGACTCCGCTCACTCACGCTACCCGGTCGTCGGCGAAAGCCATGACGATGTCATGGGCGTGCTGCTGGCCAAGGACCTGCTGCCGCTGATCCTTCAGGAAAACGGCGACAGCTTCAACATCAAGGACCTGTTGCGCCCGGCCACCTTCGTGCCCGAGTCCAAGCGCCTGAACGTGCTGCTGCGTGAATTCCGCGCCAATCACAACCACATGGCCATCGTCATCGACGAATACGGCGGCGTGGCCGGCCTGGTCACCATCGAGGACGTGCTCGAGCAGATCGTCGGCGACATCGAAGACGAGCATGACGTCGAGGAAGACAGCTACATCAAGCCTCTGCCCAGCGGTGACTTCCTGATCAAGGCCCTGACGCCGATCGAGAACTTCAACGAATTCTTCGACAGCCAATTCTCCGACGATGAGTTCGACACCGTCGGCGGCCTGGTGATGAGTGCTTTCGGGCATCTGCCCAAGCGCAACGAAACCACGGAAATCGGTTCCTGGCGCTTCCGCATCCTGAATGCCGACAGCCGTCGGATTCACCTGCTGCGCCTGTCCCCCATTGGCCGATAACCCCTGCGAGACCCGCTAAGGACAAAAATGCGCTGGATAACCCGCCCCGGCTGGCCCGGTAACCTGCTGGCCATGGCGGCCGGTGCGATCACCACCCTGGCCCTGGCGCCGTTCAATATCTGGCCGCTGGCATTGCTGGCGGTCGGCTTGTTCTATGCCGGGCTGCGCGAGTTGTCGCCACGCCAGGCCCTGGGCCGGGGCTGGTGTTTCGGCTTTGGTCTGTTCGGCGCCGGCACCAGTTGGATCTACGTCAGCATCCATAACTTCGGCGGCGCCTCGGTGCTGCTCGCCGGGTTGCTGATGCTGCTGTTCATCGCCGCCATCGCCTGGTTCTTCGCCCTGCCCGCCTGGCTCTGGGCGCGCTGGCTGCGGCGCAACGAGGCGCCGCTGGCCGATGCCCTGGCGTTCGCCGCGCTGTGGTTGGGCCAGGAAGCCTTCCGTGGCTGGTTCCTCACCGGGTTCCCGTGGCTCTATTCCGGCTACAGCCAACTCGACGGCCCGCTGTCCGGCCTCGCGCCGCTGGGCGGGATGTGGTTGATCTCCTTCACCCTGGCCTTGACCGCCGCGCTGCTGTACAACGCGCCCCAGTTGATCCGCAGCGGGCGCAAAGGTTTTATTGCGGCCGGCGTGATGCTGCTGATCGGCCCGTGGGTAGTCGGCATGGCTCTCAAGGGGCATGCCTGGACCAGCCCTTCGGGCGATCCGCTGAGCGTCGCGGCGATCCAGGGCAACATCGAACAAAGCATGAAGTGGGACCCCGAGCAGCTCAACGCGCAACTGGCGCTGTACCGCGACATGAGCTTCGCCTCCAAGCGCGTCGACCTGCTGATCTGGCCGGAAACCGCAGTACCGGTGCTCAAGGAGTCCGCCCAGGGCTACCTGGACATGATGGGCAACTTCGCCGCCGAGCGGCATTCGGCGTTGATCACCGGCGTGCCGATTCGCCAACTGGTCCACCACGAGAAGCGTTACTTCAATGGCATCACCGTGACCGGCGAAGGCGACGGCACCTACCTGAAGCAGAAACTCGTGCCGTTCGGCGAGTACGTACCGCTACAGGACATCCTGCGCGGCCTGATCGCGTTCTTCGACCTGCCCATGTCGGACTTCGCCCGGGGCCCGGCCGACCAGCCATTGCTGCAGGCCAAGGGTTACCAGATCGCACCGTTCATTTGCTATGAGGTGGTCTACCCGGAATTTGCCGCCAGCCTCTCGGCGCGCAGCGACTTGCTGCTGACCATCAGCAACGACACCTGGTTCGGCACCTCGATCGGCCCGTTGCAGCACCTGCAAATGGCGCAGATGCGCGCCTTGGAAGCCGGCCGCTGGATGATCCGCGCCACCAACAACGGCGTGACCGGCCTGATCAACCCTTTCGGTCAGATCACCGCGCAGATACCGCAATTCGAACGCGGCATCCTGTATGGCGAAGTGGTGCCGATGCAGGACCTGACGCCGTACCTGCAATGGCGTTCGTGGCCATTGATCATTTTATGTGTGTTGTTGCTGGGCTGGGCGTTGATGGCGGGACGGATGGCCAAAACGGTTTGACTCGTTCCCCATGTGAATGAAAAACCCTGTGGCGAGGGAGCTTGCTCCCGCTGGGGCGCGCAGCGGCCCCAAAAACAGGGCCTGCTTCGCAGTCCAGCGGGAGCAAGCTCCCTCGCCACAACAGCGATCACTTCACTCCGCGCGGTGTTTCAGCGATAGAACAACCAATACCCCACCAGCCCCACCGCCTCATTCATCAACTGCCCGGATTGCCAGATCGCCTTGAACTCCGGCATCCAGCCGCCCAATGGCCGGGCATTGTCCTGCCCCAGGAACCCCACCGGCGCCGGCACCACGTCAAACCCCGACCGCTGGAAACTCCAGACCGCCCGTGGCATGTGCCAAGCCTGGGTGACCACCACGACCCGCTTGATGCCTTGCGGCAGCAGGATTTCGGCGCTCATCCGGGCGTTTTCCCAGGTCGTACGGCTACGCCCCTCCTGCCAGCGCACGTTGACGCCGAAATCCTCCAGCATAGAGTCCGCCATCAGCCGAGCCTCGCTGGGCGGGGTGCCATAGTGCAAGCCACCGGATGTCAGCACCGGCAAGCCTGAAGCCTTGGCCAGTCGCGCGGCATAACGCTGGCGCTCCAAGCCGACGCCGGTGGGTTGGTCGGCGCCCCAGGCCAGGTCACCGCGTTCACGGCCCGAACCGAGCACCACAATGGCGTCGGCACGTTGGGCCAGGGTCGCCCAATCACTGAGCAACAACGGCGGTTCGCGCTCCAGCGCCCTGGCGCTCCATTGCACCACCACGGGCAGGCTCATCAGCCAGAAACCCCCCAACCCAACGAAAAAGCACAGACGGGCCATACGCGGCCGAGAGTCGCGCCACCACCAGGCAAGCGCCAACAACAGCAAAAGAATGCCGGGCGGCAATAAAAGTTGTTTGATGAAATAGCGAAACGGCATCGGGCATCTCCATAGATGCCCGAAGCCTAGGTGGGTTGACGCAAAGCGACAACAGATTCGAAAAAACCTTGAATCAAAAAGAGCGACACGCGTGAATCCGGCTTTACTTGAACTGCAGCGACCGGACCTTTACAGCATCCTTGTCAGGCGTCCGGTCCTTGAGCCATACAACCTTGGCCGAACGGGGCGCATCGAGACGCTTGAGTACCTGGGCCCCACTGGTGGGAGCTTGATGTCCGGCCTGTTCGAGGTAAGCCTTGACCAGTTCGAACTCTGCGGGGCTCAAGCCACGCAGCTCCAGCTCTGCCGGGCGTTCATCACGCAAGCGACCGGCGGTTCTTGCAGCGTCCAGGGCAACCCCGAGACGATCGATCAGTTTTTCATACAACTCAGGTGTAGCGACTTTTCGTTGTGATTCAACCATCCCTCACCTCATTGAAGATAAGACTCACTCCCCATTGAGAAGCTTAGCTTCGCTGGGCAAACCGGCAGGGCGCCGCGACCAACGGCCCTGAACACCGGTCATCGCCGATGATTGACAATGGTTTGGCAACGGTTGAGCAGCAATCAGGGTTTCCCTCGGCAGAGCGCGGTCATGTATGCTACGGCGCTTCCTGTAACTCCACTTCCAGCTTGGCTGGACATCGAAAACGCCGCATTCGGCGTCGTCTGCGTCCAGCATGGCAACGAAGAGGATTGGGCCACCCCATTCAGTACAAAAGTAGCCATGCACGAACACTACCAGCCCCGTGAAATCGAAGCCGCCGCCCAGTCGTTCTGGGACGAGCAAAAGTCCTTTGAAGTCAGTGAACAGCCAGGCAAGGAGACTTACTACTGCCTGTCGATGTTCCCTTACCCCAGCGGCAAGCTACACATGGGGCACGTGCGCAACTACACCATCGGCGACGTGATCTCCCGTTACCAGCGCATGCAAGGCAAGAACGTCCTGCAACCCATGGGTTGGGACGCCTTCGGCATGCCGGCGGAAAACGCCGCGATGAAGAACAACGTGGCCCCCGCCAAGTGGACCTACGAAAACATCGCCTACATGAAGACCCAGCTGCGCAGCCTGGGCCTGGCGGTGGACTGGTCCCGCGAGGTCACCACCTGCAAGCCCGAGTACTACCGCTGGGAACAATGGCTGTTCACCCGCCTGTTCGAAAAAGGCGTGATCTACCGCAAGAACGGCACCGTGAACTGGGACCCGGTGGACCAGACCGTACTGGCCAACGAACAGGTGATCGACGGTCGCGGCTGGCGTTCCGGCGCGCTGATCGAAAAGCGCGAAATCCCGATGTACTACTTCAAGATCACCGCCTATGCGGATGAACTCCTGGAGAGCCTCGACGAACTGACTGGCTGGCCTGAACAGGTCAAGACCATGCAGCGCAACTGGATCGGCAAGTCCCGGGGCATGGAAGTGCAGTTCCCCTACGACGTCGCCTCCATTGGCGAAGCCGGCGCCCTGAAAGTCTTCACCACCCGTCCGGACACGCTGATGGGGGCCACCTATGTGGCCGTGGCCGCCGAGCACCCGCTGGCGACCCTGGCCGCCCGCAACAACCCCGAGCTGCAAGCGTTCATCGCCGAATGCAAGGGCGGTAGCGTTGCCGAAGCCGACCTCGCCACCCAGGAAAAGAAAGGCCTGCCAACCTCGCTGTTCGTCGAGCATCCGCTCACCGGCGAGAAACTGCCGGTATGGGTCGCCAACTACGTGCTGATGCACTATGGCGACGGTGCGGTCATGGCCGTGCCGGCCCACGACGAGCGCGATTTCGAATTCGCCCACAAGTACAACCTGCCGGTCAAAGCCGTCGTGCGCACCAGCGCCGGTGACCAGACCCCGGCTCCTTGGCAGGACGCCTACGGCGAACACGGCGAGCTGATCAACTCCGGCGAATTCGACGGCCTGGATTTCCCCGGCGCGTTCGATGCCATCGAAGTGGCCCTGATCAAGAAAAACCTCGGCGCCTCGCGCACCCAGTTCCGCCTGCGGGACTGGGGCATCAGCCGCCAGCGTTACTGGGGCTGCCCGATCCCGATCGTGCATTGCGACACCTGCGGTGACGTACCGGTGCCGGAAGACCAGCTGCCCGTGGTCCTGCCGGAAGACGTCGTACCCGACGGCGCCGGTTCGCCCCTGGCACGCATGCCTGAGTTCTATGAATGCAGCTGCCCGAAATGCGGCGCACCGGCCAAGCGTGAAACCGACACCATGGACACCTTCGTCGAGTCCTCGTGGTACTACGCCCGCTACGCCTCACCGCACTATGAAGGTGGCCTGGTGGAGAAATCCGCGGCTGACCACTGGTTGCCGGTGGATCAATATATCGGCGGTATCGAACACGCCATTCTCCACCTGCTCTACGCGCGCTTCTTCCACAAGCTGATGCGTGACGAAGGCCTGGTGAGCTCCAACGAACCGTTCAAGAACCTGCTGACCCAGGGCATGGTGATCGCCGAGACTTACTATCGTCGCGAAGCCAACGGCGCCTACACCTGGTTCAACCCGAGCGACGTCGAACTCGAACGCGACAGCAAAGCCAAGGTGATCAGTGCCAAGCTGATCGCCGACGGCCTGCCGGTGGAAATCGGCGGCACCGAGAAGATGGCCAAGTCGAAGAACAACGGCGTTGACCCGCAATCGATGATCGACCAGTTCGGCGCCGACACCTGCCGCCTGTTCATGATGTTCGCCTCGCCACCTGACATGAGCGCAGAGTGGTCCGACTCGGGCGTCGAGGGCTCGCACCGCTTCCTCAAGCGTGTCTGGCGCCTGGCGCAAGCCCACGTCACCCAGGGCCTGCCGGGCAAACTGGACATCAGCCGCCTGAACGACGAACAGAAAGCCATTCGTCGCTCGATCCACCTGGCCATCAAGCAGGCCAGCCATGACGTCGGCCAGAACCACAAATTCAACACCGCCATCGCCCAGGTGATGACGCTGATGAACGTGCTGGAAAAAGCCGCGCAAGGCACCGAGCAGGATCGCGCACTGGTTCACGAAGGCCTGGAAGCCGTGACCTTGCTGCTGGCGCCAATCACACCGCACATCAGCCATGAGCTGTGGAATCGCCTGGGTCACGCCGACCCGGTGATCGACGCCAGCTGGCCGGTGGTGGACGAAACCGCGCTGGTGCAGGACAGCTTGACCCTGGTCATCCAGGTCAACGGCAAGCTGCGCGGCCAGATCGAAATGCCGGCCGCCGCCACGCGTGAAGAAGTCGAAGCCGCTGCGCGGGCCAATGACAACGTACTGCGCTTTGTCGATGGCCTGACGATCCGCAAAGTGATCGTCGTGCCCGGCAAGCTGGTCAACATCGTCGCAAGCTAATTGGATCGGGCGCAAGGCTTGAGCCTGGCGCCGAATACAACCTGCGGGGTCGCATGGTCGACCCCCATAGGGTTCAAGGGGAGCAACAAGATGATCAAACGTAATCTGCTGGTAGTGGGCCTGGCGGTCCTGTTGAGCGCCTGCGGCTTCCAACTGCGCGGCACCGGCACCACCGAGCTGGCGATCAAGGAACTGGACCTCAGCGCACGGGACGCCTATGGCGACACCGTTAAAATGCTGCGCGACAACCTGGAAAGCAGCGGCGTGAAAGTCTACAGCGGCGCCCCGTACAAGCTCGTATTGACTCGCGAACAGCAAAGCCAGCGCAGCCTGAGCTATGCCGGCGCTGGTCGTTCGGCCGAGTACGAACTGAACAACGTGCTGAGCTATGAGATTCGCGGCCATAACGACCTGGTGCTGATGGACGACAAACTGCAAGTGCAGAAGGTCTACCTGCACGACGGCAACAACATCACCGGCTCCGACCAGGAGTCCATCGAAGTGCGCGGCGAAATGCGCCGTGAACTCATACAGCGCATGATGCTGCGTCTGCAACAACTGAGCCCGGCCCAGTTGGAGCAACTGCAACAGACTGCCGATGCTCGCGCCAAGGCCGAAGCCGATGCGCTGGAAGCGGCACGCAAGGCTGAAGCGGAAACCCCGCAACAGTCGCCAATGCAGATCCCGGCTGAATAAGCCTTGCGGGGCGCTCCGGCGTCCCGCTCGCCCGCTCTTATGAAGCTCGCTCCCGCTCAACTCGGCAAACACCTGCAAGGCGCCCTCGCGCCGGTCTACATCATCAGTGGCGATGACCCACTGCTGTGCCAGGAAGCCGCTGACGCCATCCGTTCTGCGGCACGCCAGCAAGGTTTCGATGAACGCCAGGTATTCGCCGCCGACGCCAGTTTCGACTGGGGCACGCTGCTGCAAGCCGGGGCGAGCATGTCGTTGTTCGCCGAAAAACGCCTGCTGGAACTGCGTCTACCCTCCGGCAAACCCGGTGACAAGGGTGCCGCCGCGCTGATCGAATACTGCTCGCGCCCCGCCGAAGACACGGTGCTGCTGATCAGCTTGCCGAAACTCGACGGTAGCGCGCAGAAGACCAAATGGGGCAAGGCCCTGGTCGAAGGGCCGCAAACCCAGTTCGTGCAGATCTGGCCGGTGGATGTCAGCCAGTTGCCCAGCTGGATCCGCCAGCGCCTGTCCCAGGCCGGCCTCTCGGCCAGCCAGGACGCGGTGGAGCTGATCGCCGCCCGGGTCGAAGGCAACCTGCTGGCCGCCGCCCAGGAAATCGAAAAGCTCAAACTAATGGCCGAAGGTGGGCAGATCACCGTGGAAACGGTGCAGGCTGCCGTGGCCGACAGCGCGCGCTTCGATGTCTTCGGGCTGACCGATGCGATCCTCAACGGCGAAGCCGCCCATGCCCTGCGCATGCTCGAAGGTCTACGGGGCGAAGGCGTCGAGCCGCCGGTGATCCTCTGGGCCCTGGCCCGGGAGTTGCGCCTGCTGGCCAACCTGTCCCTGCAATACAGCCAGGGTGTACCGCTGGACAAAGCCTTCAGCCAGGCTCGCCCGCCCGTCTGGGACAAACGCAAACCGCTGATGAGCAAGGCCCTGCAACGCTACTCCGCACCGCGCTGGGCGCAATTGCTACTCGAGGCCCAGCGTATCGATGCGCAGATCAAGGGCCAGGCCGCTGGCTCGCCATGGATGAGCCTGAGTCGGTTGTCGCTGTTGATGGCTGGGCAGCGACTGCCTTTGCCCGCTGAGTAGTCACTCGGCAGAAGCACACTGCATACCTGTGGCGAGGGGATTTATCCCCGCTGGGTTGCGAAGCAACCCCAAAACTAGGCGCCGTGGAGTGTCAGGCAGTTTGTAATGGGGGCGCTTCGCGCCCCAGCGGGGATAAATCCCCTCGCCACAGGTCATCTCCCACCACAAGTTGCGTGTCCGTCTGATGACACTGCTTGCACAACCCAGGGACTGGACAACCTCCCAACTCTGCCCCATGATTTGCCCCGCAAAAACCACCCCACGAGAGATCCCATCATGAGCAAAAAGCCATCTAGGCATGGCCCCAACAAGGCCAAGTCCATCGTCGCCCAACCCCTGTTCCGCAGCCGCCAGGAACGACCCGCCAAGGGCAAGGGCAGCTACCGCCGCGAAGCCTTCCAGTCTGACAACTGGGAGGCTTCTTGCTTTCTGGCAGCTTGAAACAACCGGACAAGCCCTACAGCCCTTTCGCATGATAAGGTCAGCACCTGATTTGTATTTCTGGACCCGTGCATGCCCTTTTGTCTTTCCCGTCGTTGGCCACTGCGCCAAATGATCGTTGCCGCAAGTGTCGCCCTGCTTGTCGCCTGCGCCGAAAAACCTACCGCCGCCGACGCCCAACCACTCCAGACCACCCCTGCCGTGACCGCTCCGGCCATCGTGCCGCCCGTGGTGCCGACCGGTGAAGACCTGGCCATTGCGCCCACCCAGACCTTCGCCGAATGGCAGGCCGGGTTTCGCAAGGAGGCACTGGCCGCCGGGATCCGTGGCGATCTGTTCGACCGTGCATTTATCGGCGTCAGCCCGGACATGAGCGTGATCAAGGCCGATCGCAGCCAGCCGGAGTTCACCCGCCCGGTGTGGGAATACCTCGATGGCGCGTTGTCGCCACTGCGAGTCAACAAGGGCAAGAGCCTGATTCAACAGAACGCCCAGGTCCTGCAAAGCATCGAGCAGCGTTATGGCGTCGATCGCGAGGCGCTGGTGGCGGTGTGGGGTATGGAGAGCAACTTTGGTCAGTTCCAAGGCACCAAGTCGGTGATCAATTCCCTGGCGACCCTCGCCTACGAAGGACGGCGCCCGGGCTTTGCCCATGCGCAACTGATCGCGGCCCTGCAGATCCTGCAACAAGGCGACATCACACCGGAAAAAATGCTCGGGTCGTGGGCCGGCGCCATGGGCCAGACCCAGTTCATTCCCACCACGTACAACACCCATGCGGTGGATTTCGACGGCGACGGTCGCCGCGACATCTGGGGCAGCTCCACCGATGCCCTGGCCTCGACCGCCCATTACCTGCAAAGCTCCGGCTGGCAACGCGGCCAGCCGTGGGGCTTCGAGGTCTCGCTCAGTGAAGGCTTCGACTACACGCTAGCCGATGGCACGATCCGCAAGCCCGTTTCCGAATGGATGCGGCTGGGCGTTTCAGCATATGGCGGCCTGCCGACAGCCCCCGATCAAGCACAGCTATCGGCGGCCCTGCTGTTGCCGGCCGGCCATCGCGGCCCGGCGTTCCTGATCTTCGATAACTTCCGCGCCATTCTCAAGTACAACAACTCATCCTCCTACGCCCTGGCGGTTGGCTTGTTGTCACAGCGCTTCAGCGGTGCAGGGTTGGTCTACGGCCAGTGGCCAAAAGAAGATCTGCCCCTGAGCCGCAGCGAACGCATCGAACTGCAGACCCTGCTGGGCAAGCACAACTACGACGCGGGCAACCCCGACGGCATCATCGGCGCCAACACCCGCAAAGCCATCCGCAGCGCCCAGCAGTCGTTCGGCTGGCCGGCGGATGGGTATCCGACGCACCAGTTGCTGGAGGCGTTGCGTAGCCGCTGAATCAGCTTATGGCCACTACCGCCATCGCGAGCAGGCTCGCTCCCACAGGTTTTCCGATCAACCTGTGGAGCTTGCTCGCGATGACTGATTCGCAGGCGCTATATGACTAGCGACTGACCACCACATCCTGCTCCAACACCAACCGCTTCTCCCCCGCATCCAGCGTCACCAATGCCCCCATGGGCAACGTCAGGTTCGGATCGCAATGCCCACTGCGCCAGCCCGACAACACCGGAATGCGCAATGGCTCGAAGGTCTGCTTGAGCAAGCGGTTCAACGCCTCGACATCGACCCCAGCCACATCCCCTACCAACACGCCGCGTAGCTTGTGCAACGTGCCGGCCAAGCGTAGTTGGGTCAGCAGCCGGTCGATACGATACAGCGGCTCGTTGACGTCTTCGATGAACAGGATCACCCCGTCGGCATCGATCTGATAAGGCGTGCCCATGGTCGCGGCGATGATCGACAGGTTGCCCCCCAGCAGACGCCCGTGGGCAATGCCCGGCTCGACGGTGGTCAATGGATATGCGGCGGGATGGTCCAGTGTACTACCGGCCTTCAACTGCCCATGCAGCAGGCTGAAAAACGAGGTGACGGTTGGGGGCTCCTTGTTGCCCAGCAGATCGGCGTTGAGCAAAGGTCCGTGGAAGGTGACGAAGCCTGCGTAACGGCTGATGGCCAGATGTAGGGCGGTGATGTCGCTGTAGCCGATGAATGGCTTGGGGTTGCGTCGCAGGAGGTCGAAGTCGATGCGGTCCAGCAGGCGGGGCGTGCCGTAGCCGCCGCGCAGGCAGATGATGGCTTTGACTTCTGGGTCGGCGAAGGCGGCGTGCAGGTCGTTGAGACGAACTTCGTCGCTGCCGGCCAGGTAGTTGTCCTTTTCGTAGACGCCTGGGAATATTCGCAGCTCATGACCCCTTGCGCGCATCCATTGGATGGCTTTGTCCGTGTCCAGCGGGGCGGGGCCGGCGGGGGCGATCACAGCGATCAGGCCTTCTGGCGGGAGTGCCGGGACGGGGTGATGGGGGGTTAAGGTGTGGGCCATGGGGTTCCCGGCTTTTTTGATCGTGTGTATATCCGTTTCTGCGGTAACGGCCACTTATGGTTCCGCTCTTACAGCGGGTCACTTTTGGAAAAGCGCCAAAAGTAACCAAAAACGCTTTGCCCCACCACTCGGTGCCTCGCCTAGGCTCGGCATGCCCTCACTCCGGCATTGCTCCGTGGGCCGCCGCGAAGGGCCATCCATGGCCCAGCGCGGCTATCCCGGCATACATGCCGGGATGCCCACTGCGCAATGCCTGCGTTCGGCCAGCGTGGTTTAACGGGGCGTCAAGATCAAGATCAAGATCAAGATCAAGATCAAGATCCAAAGCAAAGCAAAGCAAAGCAAAGCAAAGCAAAGCAAGATCGGGATATATCCAGCATCTTTGTAGCTGAACCACCGCTATCGCGAGCAGGCTCGCTCCCACATGGGTTGTGGGTGCTCACAACATCCGCGCACGATACAAAACTTGTGGGAGCGGGCTTGCTCGCGAAGGCGTCAGCACATCCAACATCACCGCAAATTGACCCACCGCTTTCGCGAGCAAGCCCGCTCCCACAGGAGAAACGCGATCCCCCCAAACCAGGCCGGCTGCCAGGCCGCCTCGCGGTGGACGTTGATCTCGGGCGCCCCGTTAACCACGATGGCTGAACGCAGGCATTGGTTCGTGGGCCCACGAACCAATGCCGGAGTGAAGGCATGCCGAGCCCTAGCGAGGCACCGAGTGGTGGGGCAAAAGCGTTTTGGTTACTTTTGCGCTCTTCAAAAGTGACCCGCCGTAAGGGCGGAACCCTAAGTAGCCGTTACCGAAGAAACGGATATACACACCACTCCAAAAACAAATCAGGACCCAAGCAGCTCAGCCTTGACCAACTTAGCCTGCTCATCCGCATGATACGAAGACCGCACCAACGGCCCCGAAGCAACGTTCTTGAACCCCATCTTGTACCCTTCCTCAGCAAACCAGGCAAAGGTATCCGGGTGCACAAAACGCTGCACCGGCAAGTGACTACGCGAAGGCTGCAGGTACTGCCCCAAGGTCAGCATATCGATGTCATGCTCACGCATGCGCTTCATGACCTCGATGACTTCCTCGTCGGTTTCCCCCAGGCCCAGCATCAAACCGGACTTGGTCGGGATGTGCGGCATCATCTGCTTGAAGCGTTGCAACAGGGTCAGCGACCACTGATAGTCCGAACCCGGACGCGCAGCCTTGTACAGGCGCGGCACGGTCTCCAGGTTGTGGTTGAACACATCCGGCGGCTCGGCAGCGGTGATTTCCAGGGCGATGTCCATGCGGCCACGGTAATCGGGCACCAGGGTTTCCAGCTGGACGTTCGGCGACAGCTTGCGGATCTCGCGGATGCAATCGGCAAAATGCTGGGCACCGCCATCACGCAGGTCGTCGCGGTCCACCGAGGTGATGACCACGTACTTGAGCTTCAGGTCGGCGATGGCGATGGCCAGGCTTTCTGGCTCATTCACGTCCAATGGTTTCGGACGGCCGTGGCCGACGTCGCAGAACGGGCAGCGACGGGTGCAGATGTCGCCCATGATCATGAACGTGGCGGTGCCGCCAGAGAAGCATTCGCCCAGGTTCGGGCAGGAGGCTTCTTCGCAGACGCTGTGCAGCTTGTGCTTGCGCAGCAGAGCCTTGATCCGGTCGACTTCCGGGGACACCGGGATGCGCACGCGGATCCAGTCCGGTTTCTTCGGCAATTCGGTGGTCGGGATGATCTTGACCGGGATGCGTGCAACCTTCTCGGCGCCGCGCAGCTTGACGCCGGCCTCTACCTTGGCACGCGGGGCCGGACGCTCGGTGACGTCCTGCGTCGGGATAATGGTTTGCACTGCATCAGTAGTCATATCAGTCGATTCCGCCCGTGAGGGTCGTCTGCTCAGCATAGTCGAGGTGTTTGACGAGCTGCGCGCGCAGCCGGGCACTTACCTCGGCAAATTCAATCGATCCTGCGTGCTCGCTCAACTGGGTCATTGCCAGTCCAGCGTAGCCACAGGGATTAATCCGTCGAAATGGCGCAAGGTCCATGTCCACGTTCAAGGCCAGGCCATGAAACGAACAGCCGTGGCGGATCCGCAAACCCAGGGACGCGATTTTCGCCCCGTCGACGTAGACACCCGGCGCATCCGGCTTGGCCGCCGCCGTAACACCGTAGCTGGCCAGCAGCTCGATCAGGCATGTCTCCATGCGGGTGACCAGCTCGCGCACGCCAAACCCCAGCTTGCGCACATCCAGCAACAGATAGGCAACCAGTTGGCCAGGGCCATGGTAGGTCACCTGCCCGCCCCGGTCGACCTTCACCACCGGGATATCCCCCGGCAACAACAGGTGCTCGGCCTTGCCGGCCTGGCCCTGGGTGAACACCGGTGGGTGTTCCACCAGCCAGACTTCATCGTCGGCGGTGTTGCCGCGTTCGTTGGTGAAGCGTTGCATGGCATGCCAGACCGGCTCGTAGGCCATCGTGCCCAGCTCGCGAAAGCCCAGCGTGCCCGGCATCACAACACCATGTGCACGAAACCGGTCGCTCGCAGCTCGCTGTTGATGTCGTAGAGCTGTTCCTGGCCGGTGGCAATGATGTGCAACTGGATCGTCGTGTACTTGCCGTTGGTACTCTGGCGTTCGGCCAGGGTCTTGTGATCAACGGTGGCATGTTTTTCAAGGATCGCGATGATCCGGTCCTTGAAACCCACACCGGTGTCGCCAATCACCTTGATCGGATAATCCGCGCAAGGGAATTCGATTTTTGGCGCCTTTACTTCAGAGTCTGTCATGGCGTAACGGCCTCGTAAGCCGTGGTAACGCACATGGCCCCGCTCCGGATGGAAACGGGGCCATGCAGGTCAACACTTCAATCAGTTGAACAAGCCGTAGAAGAATAGACGGATGCTATCCCAGATGCGGCGGAAGATACCACCTTCCTCGACCGCGTCCAGAGCGATCAGGTCAGCGCTGTGCACCACTTTGTCGTCCAGTTTGACTTCGACTTTACCGATCACGTCGCCCTTGGCGATGGGAGCGGTCAGTTGCGGGTTCATGGTCATGCTGGCAGCGAGCTTCTTGAGCTGGCCCTTGGGCAGGGTCATGGTCAGGTCCTGGGCCAGGCCGGCCTTGACCTGGTTGCTCGAGCCTTTCCAGACCTGGGCCTGGGCCAGTTCGGTGCCCTTCTGGTAGAAGGTCTGGGTTTCGAAGAAGCGGAAGCCATAGGTCAACAGCTTCTGGGTCTCGGCGGCACGGGCCACTTCGCTGCTGGTGCCGAAGACGACGGCGATCAGGCGCATGCCGTCACGCACCGCCGAAGACACCATGCAGTAGCCGGCTTCGTCGGTGTGACCGGTCTTCAGGCCATCGACGGTCTTGTCGCGCCACAGCAGCAGGTTGCGGTTAGGCTGCTTGATGCCGTTCCAGAAGAATTCCTTCTGGGAGTAGATGGCGTAGTGCGCCGGGTCTTCATGGATGATTGCCCGGGCCAACAGCGCCATGTCGTGAGCCGAGGAATAGTGCTCAGGGTTCGGCAGGCCGGTGGGGTTCATGAAGTGGCTGTTGGTCATGCCCAGGTCGGCCACGGTTTTGTTCATCATGTCGGCGAACGCATCTTCGCTGCCGGCGATGTGCTCGGCCAGGGCGACGCTGGCGTCGTTGCCGGACTGGATGATGATGCCGTGCAGCAGGTCGCTGACGGTCACTTGCGAACCGACCTTGATGAACATCCGCGAACCGCCGGTGCGCCAGGCGTTTTCGCTGACGGTCACCGGATCGTTTTCACCGATCTGGCCGCGACGGATTTCCAGGGTCGCGATGTAGGCGGTCATCAGCTTGGTCAGGCTGGCCGGTGGCAGGCGCTGGTCACCGTTGTTCTCTACCAGCACCTCGCCGCTGCTGGCATCCATGAGCACAAAGGATTTGGCAGCCAATTGAGGCGGGGCCGGCATCATCTCGACCGCGAACGCGGCCGGTGAGAGAAGCAGCGGGACTAGCAGGCAAAGGCGTTTGGCAAAGGTGGTGATGTTCATCCGTCTCTCGAAATCGCTAATGGGACTTGCCCGAAGGCAAAACTAAAACAGGCAGCCTTCTAACGGGTTGCCGCGTATTTAAGTTGCTCACTCACACCCTTGCCGGGCTTTTATTATTCATGGAGCCAACAACCTGACCCGCTCCAACCGCAAGCGGGCCTCAATCAATCACTCGGCGGTGACCAGGCTCGGCGAACCGAGATTGGCCAGGCGCACACTGTTCTGCACTTGCTGGACTTCACCCGGAGAACCGATCGGCCCCAGGCGCACCCGATGCAGTGTCTGCTGGTTGCGCACGATCGAGCTGATGAACACCGGGGCGCTCACCATCGAGCTCAGCTTCGACCGGAGCAGTTCGGCAGCGTCCGGGTTGGCGAACGCGCCCACTTGCAGAAACTGGCCAGACGCTGGTGCAGAAGCGTTTTTTTTTGCATCGATCTGTACCGGCAGCACGGCCGCGGCATGTTGCTGCGGCGGCGGTGTCCACTGCTCGACCGTGCCGGTGGACGCCGTCACGGTCGGCGCGGCATTTTGCGCCACTTTCGGCTCGTTGAGCATCAAAGGCGCCGGACGGCCACGTTGGGCCCACCATTCCTGCGGGTCGATGCCTTCGACCTTGACCCGGGCGGTGCCGATTTCAGCGTAACCGAGTTTTTTCGCCGCCGCATACGACAGGTCGATGATACGGTCGGAATAGAACGGCCCACGGTCATTGACCCGCAGAATCACGCTCTTGTTGTTGTCCAGGTTGGTCACCCGCACATAGCTGGGTAGCGGCAAGGTCTTGTGGGCCGCGCTCATGCCATACAGGTCATACACTTCGCCGTTGGCGGTGTTCTGGCCGTGGAACTTGGTGCCATACCAGGACGCCGTGCCCGAAGCCACGTAGCGCTTGGAGTCGGCCATCGGGAAATAGGTCTTGCCCAGCACCGTGTACGGGTTGGCCTTGTAGGGGCCGGTGTGCAAGGTCGGCGTGGCGTCGGGAATGCGCGAGACGTCCACATCCCACCACGGCGCGCCGTCCTTGTGGGCCCGGTTGATGTCCAGGCCCGGCGTCGCGCGCACGGCAGTGGTGTTTTTCTGGGTCGGCGCGCGGCTGGTCGAACAACTGACGACCAACAACGACAGCGCAGCCAATGCCACGAGCTTGAGGGGCTTGGCTTTCAGGGGTTGATAGGTAGGCATTGCCCGCATTATTTGACGCCCCGTGCTTTGACCAGCTCTTCAGACAGTTGATATACAGCCATGGCGTACATCACGCTGCGGTTATAACGCGTAATCGCGTAGAAATTCTTCAGGCCCATCCAGTATTCGGGACCTTGTTCGCCTTCCAGGCGCATCGCGGTGACCGGCATGTCGTCACGCAGCGCATCATGACTCGACCAGCCCAGGGCCCGCAACTCCCCGACGGTTTTCGTCGGCTCGATGCCCTCGGTCAGGCCCTCGTCCACCTGCTCGCCACGCACGTCGGCACGGCTGACCACCGGCTGGCCGGCTTCCCAGCCGTGGCGCTTGAAATAGCTGGCGACACTGCCGATGGCGTCGGTCGGGTTGGTCCAGATATTGATGTGGCCGTCGCCGTCAAAGTCCACCGCATAGGCGCGGAAACTGCTGGGCATGAATTGCGGCAGGCCCATGGCCCCGGCATAGGAGCCCTTGAGGGTCAGCGGATCGACCTGCTCTTCGCGGGCCAGCAACAGGAACTCGCGCAGCTCCTTGCGGAAGAACTCGGCGCGCGGCGGGTAATCGAAACCCAGGGTCGACAGCGCGTCGATCACCCGGAAATTCCCGGTATTGCGGCCAAAGAAGGTCTCCACGCCAATGATCGACACAATGAACTGGGCCGGCACGCCGTATTCCTGCTCGGCCCGGGCCAGGGCCGCCTCATGCTGGCGCCAGAAGTCCACGCCCCGGGCGATACGCGCCTCGGTGATGAACATCGGCCGGTACTCGCTCCACTGCTTGACCCGCTCGGCAGGCCGAGAGATGGCGTCGAGAATCGATTGCTTGCGTTCGGCCTCGCGAAACACCCCCATCAGCTGCTCGCCGGCAAAACCGTAGTCGCGGGTCATCTCACCGACGAATTCGGCCACCTGGGGCGAACCTTCGTATTCGCCCGCCAAGGCATGCGATGCACTGCCCAGGAAGCCGACCAGGCCGATCCACGGCGCATATCGCGTCGACCAGCCACGCATTGCTTGCATTGAACTCTTCACCTTATTCAAACCTGTGCGATCCACTTGCGATGCGTATGAATCGACATCAAAACCCCAAACGCTGACAGTAGTGTCACCAACGAAGTTCCTCCGTAGCTAATGAATGGCAACGGCACCCCCACGACCGGCAACAGGCCACTGACCATACCGATGTTGACGAAAACATAAACAAAAAACGTCATGGTCAGGCTGCCCGCCAGCAACTTGCCGAACAACGTCTGGGCCTGGGCGGTGATCACCAGCCCGCGGCCGATCAGCAGCAGGTAGATCAGCAGCAGCACGCAGATGCCCACCAGGCCGAACTCCTCGCCCATCACGGCGATGATGAAGTCGGTGTGGCTTTCCGGCAAAAAGTCCAGGTGCGACTGGGTGCCCATCAGCCAGCCCTTGCCGAACACCCCGCCGGAGCCGATGGCGGCCTTGGACTGGATGATGTTCCAGCCGGTGCCCAGCGGATCGCTCTCCGGGTCGAGGAAAGTCAGGATTCGCTGCTTCTGGTAGTCGTGCATCACGAAGTACCACATGGCCACCGACACCGGCACCGCGATGGCGATCACGCTGAGGATCCAGCGCCAGCGCAACCCGCCCATGAACAGCACGAAAGCACCGCCGGCCAGGATCAGCAGCGAAGTGCCAAGGTCCGGCTGGCGCACGATCAGGATGAACGGGATGCCGATCAGCAACAGGCTGATGCACACGTGCTTGAGCTGCGGCGGCAAGGAGCGCTTGGACAGGTACCAGGCGATGGTCGCCGGCATGATGATCTTGAGGAACTCCGAAGGCTGGAAGCGGATCACCCCGGGAATGTTGATCCAGCGGGTGGCGCCCATGGCGTTGTGGCCCATTACGTCCACCACCACCAGCAGGCTCACGCCCACTACATACGCCAGCGGCACCCAGCGGGCCATGAATCGCGGTTCGAGCTGGGCGATGACGATCATCGAAACCAGGCCGATCCCGAACGAGGTGGCCTGCTTGGCCAGCAGGTCCCAGCTCTTGCCACTGGCCGAATACAGTACGAACAGGCTGCCGGCGGCCAGGGTCAGCAGCAGGATCAGCAACGGACCGTCGATGTGCATGCGCTGCAACAAGGTGGCCCGGCGGCGCATCACATCCTCGCTGGAGAGGATCCGGTCGAAATTATTCTTCACGGGCCGTAGCCTCCGCGGTGGTGGGGCTTGCGTATTCAGGCTTGAGCTGGCCGTGCTCATCCAGCAACCAGGCGTCCATGATCTGGCGCACCACTGGCGCGGCGACGCCAGAGCCGGACTCCCCGTTCTCGACCATCACCGACACAACGATTTTCGGGTTGTCGGCGGGCGCGAAACCAACGAACAAGGCGTGGTCGCGGTGGCGCTCCTGGACCTTGGAGCGGTCGTATTTCTCGCCCTGCTTGATAGCGACGACCTGGGCCGTACCGCTCTTGCCGGCAATGCGGTATTGCGCGCCGATGGCCGCCTTGCGGGCGGTGCCCCGGGCACCGTGCATCACTTGCTGCATACCGTTGTTGACCTTCTGCCAGTCCGACGGATTGCGCAGGATGATGTCCGGCATCGGATTCGGGTCTACCGGCTTCTGGCCTTCGATGGTCTTGGCCAGGTGCGGGCGATACCACTTGCCCTTGTTCGCCACCAGGGCCGTGGCCTGGGCCAGTTGCAGCGGCGTGGCCTGCATGTAGCCCTGGCCGATCCCCAGGATCAGGGTTTCACCGGGGAACCAGGCCTGGCGACGGGTCGCGCGCTTCCACTCCCGGGACGGCATCAAACCGGGGGATTCTTCGAACATGTCCAGCGAGACTTTCTGGCCGATGCCGAACTTGCCCAGGTAGGACGACAGCCGATCGATCCCCAGCTTGTGGGCCAGGTCATAGAAGTAGGTGTCGTTGGACCGCATGATCGCCGTTTCCAGGTCCACATAACCGTCGCCGGTGCGGTTCCAGTTACGGTACTTGTGGTCATAGTTGGGCAGCATGTAGTACCCGGGGTCGTAGACCCGGCTCGAAGCGTTGACCACGCCGGAGTCCAGCCCGGCAATCGCTACGGCCGGCTTGATGGTCGAGCCCGGCGGATAGAGGCCGCGCAGCACGCGGTTGAACAGCGGCCGGTCGATGGAGTCGCGCAACTCGGCGTAGGCCTTGAAGCTGATGCCGGTGACGAACAGGTTCGGGTCGAAACTCGGCTGGCTGACCATCGCCAGCACCTCGCCAGTATTCGGGTCCAGCGCCACCACGGCGCCACGACGCCCGCCCAGCGCCGCCTCGGCGGCTTCCTGCAACTTGATGTCCAGGCTCAGGACGATGTCCTTGCCAGGAATCGGGTCGGTACGCTTGAGCACCCGCAAGACGCGGCCACGGGCGTTGGTCTCGACTTCCTCGTAACCCACCTGGCCATGCAGCTCGGGCTCGTAGAAGCGCTCGATGCCGGTCTTGCCGATGTGGTGGGTGCCGCTGTAATTCACCGGATCGAGAGTCTTGAGCTCTTTCTCGTTGATCCGCCCCATGTAGCCGACCGAGTGGGCGAAGTGCGGCCCCTGGGGATAGTGCCGCACCAGTTGCGCCACCACCTCGACGCCGGGCAGTCGGAACTGGTTCACGGCGATCAGGGCGATCTGCTCTTCGGTCAGCTCGAACAGGATCGGCACCGGCTCGAACGGCCGTCGGCCCTGGCGCATGCGCTTCTCGAAGATCGCCCGGTCCTCGGGGGTCAGTTGCAGCACTTCGACGATCACGTCGAGCACATGCTGCCAATCTCCGGAGCGCTCGCGGGTCATGCTCAGGCTGAAGCTGGGCCGGTTATCCGCCACCACCACGCCGTTGCGGTCGAAGATCAGCCCGCGGGTCGGCGGAATCGGTTGCACATGCACCCGGTTGTTTTCCGACAGGGTCGAGTGGTACTCGTACTGGATCACCTGGAGGAAATACAGCCGCGCAATCAGCACGCCGATCAGCGTCACCACGGTAATGGCGCCGAACACGACGCGGCCCCGCACCAGGCGGGCGTCTTTTTCGTGGTCCTTGATGCGGATCGGCTGAGGCATGGGGCAGGATTACTTGTGGTAAGGGTGCCCGGACAGGACTGTCCAGGCACGATACAGCTGTTCGCCGATCAGGATCCGCACCAGCGGGTGTGGCAACGTCAACGGCGACAACGACCAGCGCTGATCGGCCCGGGCACAGACTTCCGGCGCCAGCCCTTCCGGGCCACCGACCATGAAATTGACCGTGCGCGAGTCCAGCCGCCAGCGATCGAGCTCCACCGCCAGTTGCTCGGTGCTCCAAGGCTTGCCGTGGACTTCGAGGGTGACAATGCGCTCGTTCGGCCCGACCTTGGCCAGCATGGCTTCGCCTTCCTGGCGGATGAAGCGCGCCACGTCGGCGTTCTTGCCACGGGTGTTGAGCGGAATTTCCACCAGTTCCAGGGCCAGCTCGGACGGAAGACGCTTGGCATATTCATGCCAGCCTTCTTCCACCCACTTGGGCATGCGAGAACCGACGGCGATCAGGCGCAGTCGCACAGCGGTCCCTTATTGCTGGTCTTTGTTGAGCTTGGTGAAGTGCTCATGGGGATTTTCCGGGCTGTGGTGCGCGGCGCTGGCCGAACGGCTCTGCTCGGCACCGGCCCACAGGCGCTCCAGGTCGTAGAACTGGCGCGCCGAGGCGGTCATCATGTGCACGATGACGTCGTCCATGTCCAGCAGCACCCAGTCGCTGTCGCCCTTGCCTTCTTCACCCAGCGGCTTGACGCCCTTGGCCTTGACCGCTTCGCGGACCTTGTCCAGCATCGCGCCGATCTGGCGGTTGGAAGTACCGGTGGCGATGATCATGTAGTCCGTGATGCTCTGCTTTTCACGAACGTCGATCACCTGGATGTCCTGGGCCTTGACGTCTTCCAGGGCCGCCACGGCCACCTTGACCAGCTCTTCGCCGGCCAGTGCCACGCCGGTATGGGCTTCTACGGGCAGCGGGGCGCTTTTGAACGTGCCTTTGCGCTTTACTTTGTTTACGTCTTTGTCAGTCATATAAAACTCGTTTTGCTCGTATGTTCGGGCGCTTCGCTACACGCATTCACGTGCCTTGAAGCGCGCCTTTTTCAGTTCGACGCACGGTACAGCCCGTGCGCATCGATGTAGGCCAGGACCGCGTCGGGCACCAGGAAACGTACCGACTTACCGCTGGCCAGCAGTTGACGGATCTGGGTGGCGGATACCGCGAGCGGCGTCTGCCAGACGAATGCAATCTGTCCGCTCGGCCCTTTCAGGGCCAGCGGGTCGCTCACCGAGCGGGCCGCCAGCAGGTTGCGCAAGGCATCCGGCGGCTCGCTGTCGGCATCCGGGCGTTGCAGCACCAGGATGTGGCAATGCTGGAGCAACTCTTCCCAGCGATGCCAAGTGGGCAGGCCGCAAAATGCGTCCCAGCCCAGAAGCAGAAAAACCTGGGCATCGGCGGCCAGTTCGGCACGCATCAGCTCCAGGGTATCAATGGTGTAGGACGGTTTGTCCCGCTGCAATTCGCGGGCGTCCACCACCAACGGTGCCACACCGGCCACCGCGCACTCGACCATCGCCAAGCGGTCTTGCGCCGACACCTGTGGCGTGTCCCGGTGAGGCGGCCTGGCGCTGGGCGTCAGGCGTAGCTCATCGAGGACCAGGGCATCGGCAACTTCCAGCGCACCGCGCAAATGACCGATGTGCACCGGATCGAACGTGCCGCCCAGGATACCGATGCGCCGGGGCGCAGTTGTCGTCGTCACTGCGGCTGACGGGTCGAGGTCGCCCAAGTCAGGCCGGCTCCTGTCCGCGCAACTGGCCGTCACCGACCACGATGTACTTCTCGCAGGTCAGGCCTTCCAGGCCGACCGGGCCGCGGGCGTGCAGCTTATCAGTAGAAATGCCGATCTCGGCACCCAATCCGTATTCGAAGCCATCGGCGAAGCAGGTCGGGGTGTTGATCATCACCGACGCCGAATCCACTTCGGCCACGAACCGCCGGGTTTCGCCCTGGTGCTCACTGACGATGGAATCGGTGTGGTGCGAGCCGTGGCGATTGATGTGCTCGATGGCCTCGTCCAGCCCGTCGACCACGCGGATCGACAGGATCGGTGCCAGGTATTCGGTGTTCCAGTCTTCTTCCGTGGCAACCGCGGCTTCGATGATCGCCCGGGTGCGCTCGCAACCACGCAGTTCGACGCCTTTTTCGCGGAACTGGGCGGCCATCGATGGCAGGAAGGCCTGGGCAACGGCTTGGTCCACCAGCAGGGTTTCCATCGCGCCGCAGATACCGTAGCGGTAGGTCTTGGCGTTGAAGGCAATGCGCTGGGCCTTCGGCAGTTCGGCGTGAGCACTTACATAGACATGGCAGATGCCGTCCAGGTGCTTGATCACCGGCACGCGGGCGTCACGGCTGACCCGTTCGATCAGGCCCTTGCCGCCACGGGGCACGATGACATCGACGAACTCGGGCATGGTGATCAGCGCACCGACTGCGGCACGATCGGTGGTTTCCACCACTTGCACTACGGCCGCTGGCAGATCGGCCTCGGCCAGGCCGCGCTGGATGCAGGCGGCGATGGCGCGGTTGGAGTGGATAGCCTCGGAGCCGCCACGCAGGATGGTCGCGTTGCCCGACTTCAGGCACAGGCTCGCGGCGTCGATGGTCACGTTCGGCCGCGACTCGTAGATGATCCCGACCACGCCCAGGGGCACGCGCATCTTGCCAACCTGGATGCCCGACGGCCGGTAGCTCATGTCGCGGATCGCCCCGACCGGATCCGGCAGGGCCGCGACCTGGCGCAGACCAACGATCATGCCGTCGATGCGAGCCGGAGTCAGCGCCAGGCGCTCGAGCATGGCCGGCTCCAGACCATTGGCCCGACCTGCGGCCAGGTCCAGTTCGTTGGCAGCGGACAATTCGGCGCGCGCAGCGTCCAGCGCATTGGCAGCGGCCTGCAGGGCGCGGTTTTTCTGCGCGGTGCTGGCACGGCCGATGATGCGCGACGCTTCGCGAGCGGCGCGACCCAGGCGGGTCATGTAGTCAAGAACGGACTCAGTCATGGTCTGTGTGGTCTTGGCAAAGAGGAAAGCGGCAGATTATAGCTGTCGTAACCCTCGACTAACAGCATGGACTCGCAGTGGTGACCGGCGGAGGAGCAAAACCGGCGTAAACAGCCTGTTGAAGCGAGTGTTCAGCGGTGATTAAGCTTTCCATTGCTATCATCGCGCTTCCTTTGGCCTCACTTCGTCTATCGCCATGACCGATTTGCCATCGCCCAACGCCCTGCCCCACGCCTTTTTCGATCGCGACGCCCAGGTGCTTGCCAAAGACCTGCTGGGCAAAGTCATTCGCCACAAGGTCGGTGACTTGTGGCTCAGCGCGCGGATCATCGAGACCGAGGCGTACTACTTTGCCGAAAAGGGCAGCCACGCCTCGCTGGGCTACACAGAAAAACGTAAGGCTTTGTTTCTGGATGGCGGCCACATCTATATGTACTACGCCCGGGGCGGCGATTCGTTGAACTTCAGCGCTCAGGGACCCGGCAATGCGGTGCTGATCAAATCGGCGTACCCATGGGTCGACACCGTCTCCGGCCCGGCGAGCCTGGCGCAGATGCTGCTGAGCAACCCCGACGCCCAGGGCCGGCCACGTACGCCGCAGAAACTCTGTGCCGGTCAGACGCTGCTGTGCAAGGCGTTGGGGCTGAAAGTGCCGGACTGGGACGCCAAACGCTTCGACCCCGAGCGCTTGCTGGTGGAAGATGTCGGCGTGCCGACGGTCAATGCGATCCAGACCACCCGCCTGGGCATCCCCCAGGGCCGGGACGAACACCTGCCCTACCGCTTCGTCGACGCCGCCTATGCCCCGTGGTGCACCCGCAACCCGTTGCGGCGCGGGCAGGTCGAAGGGCGTGATTATTTTTTGCTGTCCTGATGCAATACCGCATACCCCTGTGGGAGCGGGCCTGTGGGAGCAAGGCTTGCCCGCGATGCAGGCGACACGGATCAACAATAAGGTCGCGTCATCGTTCGTCGCGAGCAAGCTTTGCTCCCACAAGCTCTCCCCACAGTAAAAAATGCATGCCAATCACTATTCAATGGAGTTGTACTTATGGGCCCATGGCTCGATAGCATCACCAGCTGGCTGACCGTCAACCCGCAGTGGCTGGCGGTGGCGGTGTTCATCGTCGCCTGTGTGGAGTGCCTGGCCATTGCCGGGTTGATCGTGCCGGGGACCGTGCTGCTGTTTGCGATAGCGGTACTGGCCGGCAGCGGCGCGTTGTCCTTGGGCGAGACGTTGCTGCTGGGCCTACTCGGTGGCTTGCTGGGGGACCTGGTGTCGTACTTCCTCGGCCGGCATTTCCATCAGAACATCCGGCGCCTGCCGGGGCTGCGGCATCACCCTGAATGGATGAGCGCTGCGGAGAGCTATTTCCAGCGCTACGGCATCGCCAGCCTGCTGGTGGGCCGTTTTATCGGCCCGCTACGGCCAATGCTGCCGATGGTGGCCGGGATGTGCGACATGCCATTCCCGCGCTTCGCCGCCGTCAGCGTGTTGGCCGCGGCGGGCTGGACCGTGGCCTACCTGCTGCCGGGCTGGGCCACCGGGGCGGCGTTTCGCCTGCCGCTGCCCGAAGGTTTCTGGCCACAGGCCGGCGTGGTCATCGGCAGCATCGCAGTGATGATCGGGCTGAGCGTCAACAGCAGCCTGCGCCGCCATCGCCATGCCACGGCGCTGATCGCAGGCCTTGGCCTGGTGATCCTGATTGGCCTGTTCATTGGCTTCCGCTACCTGACGGCATTCGACCAGGGCCTGATGGCGCTGGTCCAGGAACATCGCAGCGCGACGCTGGATGAAATCGCCGTGACCTTCACGCTGATCGGCGAATTCCGCTACATGCTGATTGTCTGCAGCCTGCTGACCGGGCTACTGCTGTTGGCACGGCAATGGCGGCAGGCAATCTTTGCCGGGGGCACGATGCTGCTCACATCCCTGGCCAATACCGGCAGCAAGCACTTCTTCGCCCGGGTGCGCCCGGAGATCCTCACCGACCCACTGACCAGCTACAGCATGCCCAGCGGCCACTCCTCCGGGGCATTCGCGCTGTTCCTGACCCTCGCCGTCCTGGCCGGCCGCGGTCAACCACCGCGCCTGCGCCTGACCTGGTTGCTGCTGGGCTGCCTGCCGGCGCTGGCCATTGCCCTGTCGCGGGTCTACCTGGGGGCGCATTGGCCGAGCGATATCGTCGCCGGCGCCATGCTCGCCGCCTGCATCTGCGCCGCCATCCTGTGGCTGAGCCAGCGCCAGACTCCGCTGCCGGCCATGCCGCCGAAGGTCTGGTGGCTGATCCTGCCGGCGCTGGTGGCGGTGTTCAGCTTTTTCGCCCTGCGGCACTTGCCGCATGCGATGTTGCGGTATGCCTATTGAACACAATATCTGGGGGCACTGGAGATCCCATGTGGGAGCGGGCTTGCTCGCGAAAGCGGTGGATCAGTTAACACATGTGTTGGATGACACTCCGCTTTCGCGAGCAAGCCCGCTCCCACAGGGGGATCAGTGCTGTTCAGTGGATATGCGTTGGGTCAGGCGAAGAGCTCGCCCTGCAATTCATCGAGCAACGCCTGGATCGCATCCAGCCGCTGCTGGGGATCATCGAGTTGCAACAGGTCGATCTTGTCCAGTTCATTGAACGGCAGCAGGTAGGCCAACTGATTGGCCAGCGACTGCTGGCCGGTCGCTTCGGTGCCCATGTTCAAGGCCTCGACCATCGGGTGCTCGGCCAGGGCCTTGAGCAGCGCCACCAGGTCGGCGTCTTCATCCTGCAGCGGTTGCTCCGGTTCTTCCTCCAGCCACTCGACCTCGGCGACCGTCAGTTGATCCGCCTGGACGCTGCTGCCATGCACGATGAAGCGCCGCCCGCCCCGCACGCGAATGCCCAGCAGACCATTGTCCTGCTGGGAGAAGTCGGTGATACACGCTTCACAACCGACCCGCGCATAGCCTTCGGGGGCGATGCCGACTTCCTCGCCATCGAGGATGCACACCACGCCGAAGCCTTCGCCCTTTTTCATGCAGCGCCCGATCATGTCGAGGTAACGCGCCTCGAAAATCTGCAAGTCGAGGATGCAACCGGGGAACAGCACGGTGTTCAACGGGAAAAGCGGCAAGCTCATAACCAATTCCTTAAACCGTCATCGACACCACCAACGGCAGCAGCACCGCCGTGGCCACGCCCATCAGACTCATCGCCAGCGCCGCAAAGGCACCCGACTCCTCGCTTTCCTGCAACGCCACCGACGTACCCACCGCATGGGCCGCCAACCCCAGGGCCATGCCCCGGGCCTCAGGGCTATGGACACCCAAGCGGGTCAGAATACTCGGACCGAGGATCGCCCCCAGTACACCGGTAATCAACACGAACACCGCCGCCATGGCCGCCACGCCACCAATCTGTTCGGCCACCAACATGGCAATCGGCGACGTCACCGACTTGGGCGCCATGGTCATCAGAATCATGTGCTCGGCACCGAAGGCCCAGCCCAACACCACCGCAGAGCCCGTGGCAAACACCCCGGCTATCACCAGCGTAGTAAAAATCGGCCAGAACAACTGCCGGATCCGTCGCAGGTTCAAATACAGCGGTACCGCCAGGGCGACCGTGGCCGGGCCCAGCAGGATGCTGAGGATCTCGGTGCTCTTGCGGTATTCGGCGTAGCCGATGCCGCAACCGACCAACACGCCGATCAACAGCACCATGGACATCAACACCGGTTGCAGGAACACCCAGCGGGTCTTTTCGAAGGCCGCCAGCACCAATTGATAGGCGCCCAGGGTAATACCGATGCCGAACAGCGGATGGTGGATCACCGAGTTCCAGGCGCCCTGCCAGTCGAGCATCATTGGCGGTCCTCCGGGGCGGCGACGTGACGGCGGGCCAGGCGCTGCATCAGCCCCCCTGTCAGCGCCACGGACAGCACCAGAGACAAAGTCAACGCGCCAACGATGGCCCAGAAATCGGCGGCTATCGCCCCGGCGTAAACCATCACCCCCACCGCTGGCGGCACCAGCAGCAACGGCAGGTAGCGCAGCAGGCTGCCGGCGGCCAGGTTCAACGGCTCGCTGACTTCGCCGCGCACCACCAGATAGCCCAGCAACAGCAGCAGGCCAACGATTGGCCCGGGCAGCACCGGCAAGAACAAATGATTGATCGCAGTGCCCAGCAATTGGAACAGCACCAGCCAGGTCAGGCCCCGTAGCAACATCCGCTCTCTCCCCTGCAACACTTACTCAAAGAATGCGCCGGCATTATAAGCATGCCCGCGCTATGGTTCGGCATTCGTAAAAAGCATGTTCAGTGACCTTACGTGCACGCCATGTTGATCTACAGTGGTTCTCCGGGGACGCAGATCCCCGTTCCAGAAAAAGCACAACAGATGAACCCAAGGAGAGTCTCAATGCCTTACGTCCCCGTTGCAGCGCTCAAAGATTATGTCGGCAAGGAACTTGGACGTTCCGAATGGCTCACTATCGATCAGGACCGCATCAACCTGTTCGCCGAAGCCACTGGCGACTTTCAGTTCATCCACGTCGATCCGGTCAAGGCCGCGCAGACCCCGTTCGGCAGCACCATCGCCCACGGTTTCCTGTCGCTGTCGCTGATGCCCAAGCTGATGGAAGACATCCTGATCCTGCCCGAGGGCGTGAAGATGGTCGTCAACTACGGCCTGGACAGCGTGCGTTTCATCCAGCCGGTGAAGGTCGACTCCAAGGTCCGGCTCAAGGTCGACCTGGTGGACGCCACCGAGAAAAAACCCGGCCAATGGCTGCTCAAGGCCACCGCCACCCTGGAGATCGAAGGTTCGGAAAAACCGGCCTACATCGCCGAGCCGCTGTCGCTCTGCTTCGTGTAAACCTGCGCGGTCGCGAAACCGCTCAGGCAGTTTCGCATCGCTTCTCTGTATCCAAGGGGCATAGCTGCGGCATACTCGTGGCCTGATGACCTGGATCCCGTTATGCGCTTATTCGTCCCACTGACCCTGACCCTGTTGCTCACCGCCTGCGGCGACGGCGAATCGCCGCTGCCTCCCGACGCGCGCCTGCCCGACGGCGGCCGCTATCGCGGCGACCTCGTGGACGGGCTGCTCCAGGGCCAGGGGCGCATCGACTACCCCAATGGCAGTTGGTATGCCGGGCAGTTCGACAAAGGCCAGTGGCACGGCACCGGGGAATGGCATGGCAGCAACGGCGAGGTCTATCGCGGCCAGTTCCAGCAAGGCCTGTTCCACGGCCAGGGCAGCCTGACCACACCGACCAGCAGCTACACCGGCGGCTTCAAGCTGGGGCGACGGGACGGTGAAGGAACGCTCAAGGAAAACGGCATGACCTACCGGGGCGAGTTCAAGGCCGACCGCTATTCCGGCCTCGGACGCCTGGAACTCGACGACGGCAGCCAGTACCAAGGCCCGTTCGCCAACGGCAAGCCCAACGGTGAAGGCCAGCGCTTCGATGCCAGCGGCAACCAGTTCACCGGGAAATTCGTCGATGGACAGCTGCAGGGCAAAGGCACTTTCAACAGCGCCGACGGCGATGTCTATGTCGGCGGCTTCAAGAACAACCAGCTCAACGGTCGCGGTCGCTACGAAAATGCCGACGGCGATGTCTGGATCGGCCAGTTCAAGGACGGCGCGCTGACCGGCAAGGGCGAATTGATCGGTGCCGACGGCAGCCACTATCTCGGTCATTTCAAGGATTGGCGCTTTACCGGCGAGGGTCGCCTGAACCTGCCCGACGGCAGCTTCTACATCGGCCAGTTCGAAAACGATAGTTACCACGGCCGTGGCACCCTGGCGCTGACCGACGGCACGGTACAAAGCGGCACCTGGGCCAACGGCCAACGGGTGCGCGACGCCGATGGCCGGCTGCTGCCGGATGTACTCGAACTCGGCCTGCTGGCCCAGGGCCGCCTGCTGGAGGATGCCTTGGCCAATATCCCGGCCTCGACGCCAGCGGTGGAGCTGTACAGCCTGACCCTGGGCGGCGATGGCAAACAAAGCGTGTTCCTGCGTGAATCCGACTACGTCGCCAACATGCTCAACAGCCGTTTCGGCGCGTTCGGACAGATCCGCCTGGTGAACCACCGTGACCACCTCGGCGACCGGCCCATGGCCAGCCGCGAAAGCCTGCGCCGCGCCGCCGCCACCCTGGCCGAACGCAGTGGCCCGGAAGACCTGATCTTCATCTATCTGACCAGCCACGGCACCAGCGAACACGAACTGGTGCTCGACCAGCCGCGCATGGAACTGGCCGACCTGCCTGCCGATGAACTGGCGGTGGTGCTGGCACCGCTGAAGAACCGCGACAAGATCGTGGTGATCTCGGCGTGCTACTCCGGTGGTTTCATCCCGGCGCTCAAGGATGAGCGCACGCTGATCATGACCGCGTCCCGGGCCGACCGCGTGTCCTTCGGCTGCTCCGAGGAGGCCAACTTCACCTATTTCGGCGATGCCCTGTTCGCCCAGGCGCTGAACCAGACCGACGACCTGGAGCAGGCCTTCAAACGGGCCAAGGCCACCGTGGCCGAACGAGAACAGGCGGACAATTTCGAAGCGTCCGAACCGCAGATGTGGGCGCCCAGGACGGTTCTCTCTCACTGGCAACTGCTGCGCAAACAGCAGGCACGTAAAGCATTGCAAAGTGCTGCATTGAACGACGAGGCCACAAAGAGCAACTAAGCTGAATCGTATCAAGGGGGAACCACCATGTACTTGACGCCTCAGCATGTTTTGCTTGCCGGAGCCACCGGGTTGACCGGGGAACACCTACTGGACCGGCTGCTCAACGAGCCGACCATCTCCCGGGTCCTGGCCCCCACTCGCCGGCCGCTGGCCGAGCATCCACGCCTGGAAAATCCGGTCGGGGAACCGGCCCAGGTGCTGCCACAACTCAGCGGCCAGGTCGACATCGCCTTTTGCTGCCTGGGCACGACCATCAAGAAAGCCGGCTCCGAACAAGCCTTTCGCGCGGTGGACCTGGACCTGGTGGTGGCGTTTGCCAAACGCGCCCGGGAACTCGGGGCACGGCACTTGATCGTGATCAGCGCCTTGGGGGCTGACGCGAAGTCATCGATCTTCTACAACCGGGTCAAAGGCGAAATGGAAGCCGCGCTCAAGGCCCAGGACTGGCCGCAACTGACCATCTGCCGCCCTTCCCTGCTGCTGGGCGACCGCGTCGAACCGCGCCTGGCCGAACAACTGGCCGGGCCGTTGTCGAAGCTGATCCCGGGCAAATACCACGGCATCGAAGCCTGCCAACTGGCCCGCGCCATGTGGCGCTTGGCGCTGGAAGAGCAGGATGGGGTGCGGGTGGTGGAGTCGGATGAGTTGCGTAAGCTTGGTAAGTGAGGCGCAAGCATTGTGGCGAGGGGATTTATCCCCGCTGGGCCGCGAAGCGGCCCCCAATTAATCTCAACTCGGTTTCAACCGGTTGCCCAGCAGTGATGGCTCAATTCTTGGGACTGCTTCGCAGTCCAGCGGGGATAAATCCCCTCGCCACAGATAAATCCTTCAGCACAGTTAGATCTTTTACAACCCACCCGTAGCCTGAAACCCCACACCTATCGCCGTGAACAACGACAACGGCAACAACAAGGTATCCAGCAGCGCGCTACCCGGCAGGTCGAGCCCCGGGTAACTCGGCGCCTCGGCCCCAAAGCGGTCCTTGGCACAGCAGCCACCATTGAGAGCGTAGAGGTCCAGGCGCGTGCCCGCGTACACCACCGGCGCGCCGGGCTTGGCGGCGTCGAGGGTGCGGGCGGTGGCGCAGCCGGTCAGTTGCAGCGCCAGCAGCACCACCAGGAGCTTATTCATCGCTGCTCAAATGATGCTCGCCCCAGCGCGGCAGCATGTCCTGGGGGATGTTCAGCAGGTTGAGAATCCGCGCGACCACGAAATCGATCAGGTCGTCGATGGTCTGTGGCTGATGATAGAAACCCGGCGAGGCCGGCAGGATGGTCACGCCCATGTTCGACAGCTTGAGCATGTGCTCCAGATGAATGCTCGAATACGGCGCTTCCCGCGGCACCAGGATCAACTGGCGGCGCTCCTTGAGCGTGACGTCCGCGGCCCGTTCGATCAGGTTGTTGCAGGCCCCGGTGGCAATCGCCGACAGCGTTCCGGTGGAACACGGCACCACCACCATCGCCGCCGGAGCACCGGAGCCCGATGCAACGGGCGACATCCAGTCTTCCTTGCCATACACACGAATCTGCCCCGCCGCCGCACCGGTGTATTCGGTGAGGAAGGCCTGCATCATCTGGGTCTTGGCCGGCAGGGTCACGTCGGTTTCGGTGGCGATCACCAGTTGCGCGGCCTTGGAGATCAGGAAGTGCACCTCGCGGTCTTCACGCACCAGACAATCGAGCAGGCGCAAGCCGTACTGGGCGCCGGAGGCACCGGTCATCGCCAGCGTAATGCGGTCGGGGCCATTGCTCTCCAAGCGAGTGTTCATTTCAGCGCCTCGGCCAGTTTGCCGTGCAGGCCGCCGAAGCCGCCGTTGCTCATGATCACCACGTGGGTGCCGGGCTGAGCCTGGCTTTTCACGCGCTCGATGATGCCTTCCAGGGAATCGCTGACAATCGACGGCACCGTGCACAGCGCGGCGGTGGCGCCGAGGTCCCAGCCGAGGTTGGCCGGTGCGTACCAGATCACCTGGTCGGCATCGACCACGCTTTCCGGCAGGCCGTCGCGGTGGGCGCCGAGTTTCATGGAGTTGGAGCGTGGCTCGATGATCGCAATCAACGGTGCGTCACCGATGCGCTTGCGCAGCCCGTCGAGGGTGGTGGCGATGGCGGTCGGATGGTGGGCGAAGTCGTCATAGATGGTGATGCCGCGCACCTCGGCGACTTTCTCCATGCGCCGCTTCACGCTCTTGAACGCGCTCAACGCGGCAATGCCCATGGACGGCACCACGCCGACATGACGGGCCGCCGCCAGGGTCGCCAGGGCGTTGGCGACGTTGTGCTGGCCGGTCATGTCCCACTCGACCACGCCTTGGGACACACCTTCGAAGATCACTTCGAACTGCGAACCGTCGTCCTTGAGCAACTTCACCTGCCACTGCCCACCCGCGCCAGTGGTTTGCACCGGGGTCCAGCAGCCCATCTCGATCACCCGCTGCAACGCAGGCTCGGTGGTCGGATGGATGACCAGGCCTTCACTCGGGATAGTGCGGACCAGATGGTGGAACTGCCGCTCGATGGCTGGCAGATCGGGGAAGATGTCCGCATGATCGAACTCAAGGTTGTTGAGGATCGCCGTGCGTGGACGGTAGTGGACGAATTTCGAGCGCTTGTCGAAAAACGCGCTGTCGTATTCGTCGGCCTCGATCACGAAGAACGGCGTGCCGCCCAGGCGCGCCGACACCGAGAAATTCTGCGGTACGCCGCCGATCAAAAAGCCCGGGCTCATGCCGGCGTGCTCCAAAACCCAGGCGAGCATGCTGCTGGTGGTGGTCTTGCCGTGGGTGCCGGCCACGGCCAGGACCCAACGGCCCTGCAACACGTGATCGGCCAGCCATTGCGGGCCCGACACGTAGGGCAGGCCTTTGTTGAGCACGTACTCCACCGCCGGGTTGCCACGGGACATGGCGTTGCCGATGACCACCAGGTCTGGCGCCGGGTCCAGCTGCGCCGGGTCGTAGCCTTGGGTCAGCTCAATGCCCTGGGCCTCCAGCTGTGTGCTCATCGGCGGGTAGACGTTGGCGTCGGAACCGGTCACGTGATGACCCAGTTCCTTGGCCAGGACCGCCATCGAACCCATGAAAGTGCCGCAAATACCGAGAATATGGATGTGCATAGTCGACCTCGTAAAACATGGCCGCAGGTTAGCGTAGGGAGGGGGAAATCGCACCTTGTGTTTCGACTTCACCTCGCCTTTACGGGTGGCCGCCAGACTTGCAAACAGCACACAATCCCTGTGGGAGCGAGCCTGCTCGCGATAGCGGTGGGTCAACTTGCATTGATATTGGATGTGCCGCCGCCATCGCGAGCAGGCTCGCTCCCACAGTTGATCGCATTCCTTCAGGACGACCGCGACGCGGTTCAGCGGGCAATGGCGTGCTTGCGCAGCTTTCGGTAGAGGGTATTGCGGCTGATGCCCAGTTGTTCGGCAGTGTGGGTCATGTGCCAGCGCTGACGCTCCAGCACATCGAGCAACGCCACACGCTCGGCATCTTCAAGCGGCCGTTCTGCCACGGTTTCAACCAGCGCCACCGGACGCTGGCGAATCATCGCCGGCAAATCCTCCAGACCAATCCGCCCGCCGTCGCATAACGCAGCAAGGGTGCGCAACACATTGCGCAGTTGCCGCACGTTGCCCGGCCAGTCGAAGCCCAGCAACGCCTGGCGCGCCGGTTCGTCGATGATCACCGTCTCGCCGCCGCTCTCCTCGGCCAGCAGGAAATCCAACAACTGCGATTTGTCACTGCGCTCGCGCAACGCCGGCAAGGGGATTTCCAACCCATTGAGGCGGTAATACAAATCCTCGCGGAAGCTGCCGTCCTGCACCCGATCCAGCAATTGCCGGTGGGTGGCGCTGATGATGCGCACGTTGACCGTCTCGGGCTCGCCGCCGATGGGCACCACCTGGCGATCTTCCAGCACCCGCAGCAAACGGGTCTGCAAGGCCAGGGGCATGTCGCCGATTTCATCGAGGAACAACGTGCCGCCATCGGCCTGTTGCAGCTTGCCGCGCATGCCTTCCTTGCGCGCCCCGGTGAAGCTGCCGCCGCGATAGCCGAACAACTCGCTCTCGATCAGGCTTTCCGGGATGGCCGCGCAGTTGAGGGCGACGAACTGTTTGCCGGCGCGCTGGCTGGCGTGGTGCACGGCCTTGGCGAAGGCTTCTTTGCCGGAGCCGGTTTCGCCGTGGATCAGCAGCGGCACATCGCGCTCGAACACCCGCAGCGCCTTGCGAAAATGCTCCTGCAACGCCGCATCCCCCAGGCAGATGCCCGGCAGCCGCGCAGGCTCGATGGCCTTAAGCAACGGAGCGATCGGCACCGGCACGCTGCGCGGCTGGCCACGCAGCACGGCGAACAAAGGCCGACCGTCACGGGTCCGCAACGGCCAGCTCGCACTGGCATTGACGCTCGCGCGGCCGAGCAACTCGTCCAGCGAACAATCGAAGAAGTCTTCCACCCGCTGGCCCAGCAAGCTGCCGCGAATATGCCCCAAGAGGTTGAGCGCGCTCTGGTTGACCGCGCTGATCCGCCCTTCGCCGTCGAACGCCAGCAACCCTTCGCTGAACAGCCCCACGGACTCGGCTTGCAGGTGAAAGCGCAGCAGCCATTGATTGTCGAAACAGCGCAGGAAATAACAGCTCTCGATCATCTTCGCCGAGAGATTGACCAGGGCCATGGTGTGGAACTGGCTCTGGCGCGACACGTCCGGCCGGGCCGAGGACACGTCGAGCACCGCCAGCAATTCGCCTTGTGGGTCGAAGACCGGGCTGGCCGAGCAGGTCAGCCCGGTGTGGCGACCGCGAAAGTGTTCTTCCTGGTGGATGGTCAGGGCCTGGCGTTCCACCAGGCAGGTGCCGATGCCATTGGTGCCTTCGCAGGCTTCGCTCCAGTCGGCACCGAGCCAGAGCCCGGCCCGCTCGAAAATCTTGCGTTCGCTGGGGGCGGTGACGCAATTGAGGATCACGCCCCGGGCGTCGGTCAGCAGCACCGCGTGGCCGGCGCCGGAGAGTTGCTGATGGAGGCTCGTCATTTCGGTGCCGGCGATATGCAGCACCTGTTGCAGGCGTTCGCGGCTTTCCAGCACCCGGCCATGTTCGAGCACCGTCGGCGCGAGGTTCTGGGCCGGGTCGAGGTGATAGTCCTCGAGGCAGCGCAGCCAGGAACGGGCAATCGACGGATCGCTGCCGGGGCCCTGCAGGTGGGCCTTGCCCTGGGTGACCGTCAGGACTTGTTGGGCATGGCGACTCAAGTGGTTGCTGTGCATTTCTTATTGTTCTCTGTGGTGAGGGGATTTATCCCCGTTGGGCTGCTTAGCAGCCCTCCCGCCAACTCGCGTCAGCATCCTCCAGCCCAACAACCTTTGCAATGCTGGCGCGACCTGTCAGTCACAGACTGTCTCGCCGATGGCACAAACTGTCACACCGGCTGTATCGCAATCGTCACGCACGGCATCCGTTTGTCCGGCGAACTCCTCCTAAAGTCTTGATTTACGGGCCTTGCAAGGCAATGGCCCAACCTTTGCTCTAGGCTTAATTACCGGCGCTCAATTTTGCGCGGCCTCCCGTATAAGCACAAAAGCCAAGGAGAACTCATCATGCGTTACGCTCACCCCGGTACTGAAGGCGCTATCGTTTCGTTCAAGAGCAAATACGGTAACTACATCGGCGGCGAGTTCGTCGCGCCTGTCAAAGGTCAGTACTTCACCAATACTTCCCCGGTCAATGGCCAGCCCATTGCCGAATTCCCGCGCTCCACGGCCGAAGACATCGAAAAAGCCCTGGACGCCGCCCACGCCGCCGCGGATGCCTGGGGCGCCACGTCGGCCCAGGCCCGTTCGCTGATCCTGCTGAAAATCGCCGACCGCATCGAAGCCAACCTCGAAGTGCTGGCGATCACCGAATCCTGGGACAACGGCAAGGCCGTGCGCGAAACCCTCAACGCCGACATCCCCCTGGCCGCCGACCACTTCCGCTACTTCGCCGGTTGCCTGCGGGCCCAGGAAGGCAGCGCCGCCGAGATCGACGGCAACACCGTGGCCTATCACATCCATGAACCGCTGGGCGTGGTCGGGCAGATCATCCCGTGGAACTTCCCGCTGCTGATGGCCGCCTGGAAACTCGCCCCGGCCCTGGCCGCCGGTAACTGCGTGGTGCTCAAGCCCGCCGAGCAAACCCCGCTGGGCATCTGCGTGCTCATGGAACTGATCGGCGACCTGCTACCACCGGGCGTGCTGAACGTGGTGCAAGGCTTCGGTAAAGAAGCCGGTGAAGCCCTCGCCACCAGCAAACGTATCGCCAAAATCGCCTTTACCGGTTCCACCCCGGTCGGCTCGCACATCATGAAATGCGCTGCCGAGAACATCATCCCATCCACCGTGGAACTGGGCGGTAAGTCGCCGAACATCTTCTTCGAAGACATCATGCAGGCCGAGCCGAGCTTCATCGAAAAAGCCGCCGAAGGCCTGGTGCTGGCGTTCTTCAACCAAGGCGAAGTCTGCACCTGCCCATCCCGCGCCCTGGTGCAAGAATCGATCTACGACGAGTTCATGAAAGTGGTGATGAACAAAGTCCTGCAGATCAAACGCGGCGACCCACTGGACACCGACACCATGGTCGGCGCCCAGGCGTCCGAGCAGCAATTCGACAAGATTCTTTCGTACCTGGAAATCGCCAAGGGCGAAGGCGCCGAGCTGCTGACCGGCGGCAAGGTGGAAAAACTCGAAGGCAACCTGGCCAGCGGTTATTACATCCAGCCGACCCTGCTCAAGGGCACCAACAAAATGCGCGTGTTCCAGGAAGAAATCTTCGGCCCAGTGGTGAGCATCACCACCTTCAAGGACGAAGCCGAAGCCCTGGCGATTGCCAACGACACCGAGTTCGGCCTCGGCGCCGGCCTGTGGACCCGCGACATCAACCGCGCCTACCGCATGGGCCGGGCGATCAAGGCCGGTCGCGTCTGGACCAACTGCTACCACCTCTACCCGGCGCACGCCGCGTTCGGTGGCTACAAGAAGTCCGGCGTGGGTCGTGAGACGCACAAGATGATGCTCGATCACTATCAGCAGACCAAAAACCTGCTGGTGAGCTACGACATCAATCCGTTGGGGTTCTTCTAAGCCTTTGGGGCGAGGCAGGTGGTTCTGCTTCGCCCTTTAGATAGCTATCGCGAGCAGGCTCGCTCCCACAGGGACTGTGGGTGACCCTTTTTCTGTGGGTTGGCCCAAATCCCCTGTGGGAGCGAGCCTGCTCGCGATGGCGCCCTCACTGACAACATCAAATTGCCGTCCCACCGCTCTGGCATGAGCCTTGCGTGCCCGCTCCACAACAAACCCGAAAGTCCAACAGATCAAACAATAAAAAAGACAGAGAGGACTTATGACTTCTACCACTCAACTCAAACCCACACTCGGCACCCTACATTTATGGGGTATCGCCGTCGGCCTGGTGATTTCCGGCGAGTACTTCGGCTGGAGTTACGGCTGGGGCACCGCTGGGACCCTGGGGTTTCTCGTCACCGCCCTCATGGTGGCGTTGATGTACACCTGTTTCATCTTCAGTTTCACCGAATTGACCACCGCGATTCCCCACGCTGGCGGGCCGTTTGCCTACAGCCGACGGGCCTTTGGTGAGAAAGGCGGGTTGATCGCTGGGATCGCCACGCTGATCGAATTTGTCTTCGCGCCCCCGGCCATCGCCATGGCGATTGGCGCCTACCTCAATGTGCAGTTTCCAGAGCTGGACCCCAAGCTCGCGGCGGTTGGCGCGTACATCGTGTTCATGACCCTGAACATCCTCGGCGTCAGCATCGCCGCTGCGTTCGAGCTGGTGGTCACTGTGCTGGCGGTCGCCGAATTGCTGGTGTTCATGGGCGTGGTCGCGCCGGGCTTCAGCTTTAGCAACTTCGTGCTCAACGGCTGGGCCGGCTCCAATGAATTCACCCTCGCCTCGATCCCGGGCATTTTCGCCGCGATCCCCTTCGCGATCTGGTTCTTCCTTGCCATCGAAGGTGCGGCCATGGCCGCCGAAGAAGCCAAGGACCCGAAACGCACGATTCCCCGCGCTTACGTCAGCGGCATCCTGACCCTGGTGTTCCTGGCCATTGGCGTGATGATCATGGCCGGCGGCGTCGGTGACTGGCGCACCCTGTCAAACATCAACGACCCGCTGCCCCAAGCGATGAAGGCCGTGGTCGGCAACAATTCCACGTGGATGCACATGCTGGTGTGGATCGGCCTGTTCGGCCTGGTGGCGAGTTTCCACGGGATCATCCTCGGCTACTCGCGGCAGTTCTTCGCCCTGGCCCGGGCCGGTTACCTGCCCCGTGGCCTGGCGAAACTCTCGCGCTTCCAGACCCCGCACCGGGCGATCCTGGCCGGCGGCGTGATCGGCATCGCAGCGATCTACAGCGATGGCCTGGTCAACCTGCAAGGCATGAGCCTGACCGCCGCGATGATCACCATGTCGGTGTTCGGCGCCATCGTGATGTACATCATCAGCATGCTCAGCCTGTTCAGATTGCGTAAGACCGAACCGAACCTGGAACGCACCTTCCGTGCCCCGGGCTACCCGATCGTACCGGGCATCGCACTGTTCCTGGCGGTGGTGTGCCTGGTGGCGATGGCGTGGTTCAACATGCTGATCGGCCTGGTGTTCCTGGCGTTCATGGTGGTCGGCTACCTGTATTTCCAACTGACCGCCAAGCAACGCTCCGATGCACCGGCGGACGCTATGCTCACAGGTATCTGAAAGTTGCACCGGCGCCGGGCTGAGGGCCCGGTGCCTGCCTTATAGAAGTGCACGCAGTTTCCTCCCTGTGCGGGAGAGCCCTGTTTTAGGGTTAGCCCTGTGTGGGGAAACTCTGTGGGAGCAGGGCTACTCCACAGGGGTTGGGTCTGCGCTGTAGTTGAATTATTTAGAGATTCAGGAGGACACCGCCCCATGGCCGCATTCGCCCATTCCGTCGGCGCCCAGACCTATCGCTTCGACAGTCTCAAAGAGCTGATGGCCAAGGCCAGCCCGGCACGTTCCGGGGATTTCCTGGCCGAAGTCGCGGCGCTCAACGATGGTGAGCGGGTAGCCGCGCAAATGGCCCTGGCTGACCTGCCCCTCAGTCATTTCCTGCAAGAAATGCTGATTCCTTACGAGGCCGACGAAGTCACCCGGCTGATCGTCGACACTCACGACAAACAGGCCTTCGCCGTCGTCAGCCACCTCACCGTCGGCGGCTTTCGCGATTGGCTGCTCAGCGATGCCGCCGATGAACAGAGCCTGCGGGCACTGGCTCCGGGGCTGACGCCGGAAATGGTCGCCGCCGTGTCGAAGATCATGCGCGTGCAGGATCTGGTGCTGGTGGCGCAGAAAATCCGCGTGGTCACCAAGTTCCGCGGCACCCTCGGCCTGCGCGGGCGCCTGTCCACGCGTCTGCAACCCAACCACCCCACCGACGAACCCGCCGGCATCGCCGCGAGCATCCTCGACGGCCTGCTCTTCGGTAACGGCGACGCCATGATCGGCATCAACCCGGCCACCGACAGCACCGCCTCGATCTGCGCGATGCTGGAAATGCTCGACGCCATCATCCAGCGCTACGACATCCCCACCCAAGGCTGCGTGCTGACCCACGTCACCACATCCATCGAAGCGGCCAACCGAGGCGTGCCCCTGGACCTGGTGTTCCAGTCCATCGCCGGCACCGAAGCGGCCAACGCCAGTTTCGGCATCAACCTCAACGTGTTGAAGGAAGGCTACGACGCCGGGCTCAGCCTGAATCGCGGCACCTTGGGCAACAACCTGATGTACTTCGAAACCGGCCAGGGCAGCGCGCTGTCGGCCAACGCCCACCACGGCGTCGATCAACAGACCTGCGAAACCCGAGCCTACGCCGTGGCACGCCATTTCAAGCCGTTTTTGGTGAACACGGTTGTAGGTTTCATCGGCCCGGAATACCTGTACAACGGCAAACAGATCATCCGCGCCGGCCTCGAAGACCACTTCTGCGGCAAGCTCTTGGGCGTGCCGATGGGCTGCGACATCTGCTACACCAACCACGCCGAAGCCGACCAGGACGACATGGACACCCTGCTGACCCTGCTGGGCGTGGCCGGGATCAACTTCATCATGGGCATCCCCGGCTCCGACGACATCATGCTCAACTACCAGACCACCTCGTTCCACGACGCCCTCTACGCCCGCCAGACCCTGGGCCTGAAGCCGGCGCCGGAATTCGAGACTTGGCTGGCGAACATGGGCATCTTCACCCAGGCCGATGGCCGGGTGCGGTTCGGCGACAACCTGCCACCGGCGTTTCGTCACGCCCTGGCGCATTTGGGATAAGTGAGCTGCCGATGGACAAACCTCCTGTCGATTCGCAAAACCCCTGGCTGGAACTGCGCCGCCTGACCCCGGCGCGCATCGCCCTGGGCCGCACCGGCACCAGCCTGCCGACCCAGGCGCAACTGGACTTCCAATACGCCCACGCCCAGGCCCGCGATGCGGTGCACCTGGCGTTCGACCATCAGGGCATTCGCGCGCAACTGACTGAACGCGGCCGCGAGAGCCTGCTGCTCCACAGTGCCGCCGCCGACCGCCATAGCTACCTGCAACGCCCGGACCTGGGCCGACGGCTCGACGAGGCCTCTGCAAAAATCCTGGATGACTACGCAGCGGCTCACCCCGGCGGCGTGGACCTAGCCATCGTCGTCGCTGATGGCCTGTCGGCGCTGGCGGTGCATCGGCATACGCTGCCGTTCCTCGCACGATTGGAAGAACAGATCGCCGCTGACGGCTGGTCGGTGTCGCCCGTGATCCTGGTGGAACAAGGCCGGGTGGCGGTGGCCGATGAAGTGGCGCAGCGGCTCGGCGCAAAAATGTCGGTGATCCTGATTGGCGAACGCCCCGGCCTCAGCTCCCCCGACAGCCTGGGGCTGTATTTCACCTACAACCCCAAGGTCGGCCTGACCGATGCCTATCGCAACTGCATCTCCAACGTCCGCCTCGAAGGCCTGAGCTACGGCATGGCTGCCCATCGCCTGGTCTACCTGATGCGCGAGGCCTGTCGCCGCCAGCTCTCGGGGGTCAATCTGAAGGACGAAGCCCAGGTTCAAACTCTAGACTCGGAAAATACCGCCGATATGAAAGGTAACTTCCTACTCATGCCGCCCCAAAGCTGATCCGTTTATCCGTTGCGTTTTTGATCCGCTTTCAGGCAGCATCAAAAGCACGGCAGCGCGAAGTTGTTGTCTGAATATCTGTCGACCCTTGCAGACGAGACCTACCATGCGGATTATCCAAGCGACCCTGGAACACCTGGACCTGCTGACCCCATTGTTCGTCAAGTATCGGGAATTCTACGGCTCACTGCCCTACCCGGACTCGTCCCGAGCCTTCCTCGAAAAACGCCTGCGCCGCAAGGAATCGGTGATCTACCTGGCCTTGCCCGATGACGACGACAACAAGCTGCTGGGCTTCTGTCAGCTCTACCCAAGCTTCTCGTCGCTGTCGCTCAAGCGCGTGTGGATCCTCAACGACATCTACGTCGCCGAAGATGCCCGCCGCCAACTGGTGGCCGACAACCTGATCCGCACCGCGAAAAAAATGGCCAAGGAAACCAACGCCGTCCGCATGCGCGTCTCCACCAGCAGCAACAACGAAGTCGCGCAGAAAACCTACGAATCGATTGGCTTCAAGGAAGACACCGAGTTCAAGAACTACGTGTTGCCGATCAGCGAAGGGATCTGACCCACTGGTGGCTGGGTGAAACCTCTGTGGCTGAGTGCCCCCCTTGTGGCGAGGGAGCTTGCTCCCGCTTGGGTGCGCAGCACCCACAACCCAGCCAACCAAATCCCAATGACACACCACCAACCCTGTGTGGCTAGGTGAAACCTTGTGGCGAGGGGATTTATCCCCGCTGGGCTGCACAGCAGCCCCAAAACCTGAGCACGCGGTACACCAGACTGACCTAGTCAGCCTTTAGGGGACCGCTTCGCGCTCCAGCGGGAGCAAGCTCCCTCGCCAAAAAAGCGGTCCGAGCCGATGCCTCATCCAACCACCCCCTCAGAAATCCCCCGCTACAAACTCAACACGCGCTTCACAATCCTCACCGTATAATGCCGCTCTTCCCGGCTTGTAAGAAAAAGCTACACACTCTGTAGCCATACTCAAAGCCAGCCCCACCAGCCTGCCGAGTCGGGCCGCCACCACAGGTGTTTTGCATGGATTTCAACCCCCTCGACCTCATCCTGCATCTCGACGTCTACCTCGACATGCTGGTGACCAACTACGGCACCTGGGTCTACGCCATCCTGTTCCTGGTGATCTTCTGTGAAACCGGCCTGGTGGTGACGCCATTCCTGCCGGGCGATTCCCTGCTGTTCATCGCCGGCGCCGTAGCCGCGGGTGGTGCCATGGACCCACTGCTGTTGGCCGGCCTGTTGATGCTCGCGGCGATCCTCGGCGACAGCACCAACTACCTGATCGGCCGCACCGCCGGCGAAAAACTGTTCAGCAACCCCAACTCGAAAATCTTCCGCCGCGACTACCTGCAGCAAACCCACGACTTCTACGACAAACACGGCGGCAAAACCGTGACCCTGGCGCGCTTCCTGCCGATCATCCGCACCTTCGCCCCCTTCGTCGCCGGCGTGGGCAAAATGAACTACCTGCGCTTCTTCGGCTTCAGCGTCCTCGGTACCGTCCTCTGGGTCGGCGGCCTGGTCACCCTCGGCTACTTCTTCGGCAACGTGCCCTTCATCAAGCAGAACCTGTCACTGCTGGTGGTGGGCATCATCCTGGTGTCGCTGTTGCCGATGATCATCAGCCTGGTGCGCAGCAAAATGAGCCAGCGCGCCTCGAAAGCCTGATCGCCCATGTGGTCCCTGAGCAACTGGCGCCGCCAACGCACCCTCGCCAAACACCCCGTCACCGAGGAAACCTGGCAGCGCGTGCGTCATCAGTTGAGCTTCCTCGACGGCATCAGCGCCGCCGAGGACCAGTGGCTACGGGAAGCCTGCGTGCTGTTCCTGCACGACAAACACCTCACCGCCCTGCCCGGCGTCGAGCTGCACCAGGAACAACGCCTGCTGCTCGCCGCCCAGGCCCAATTGCCGCTGATGCACCTCGGCGAACTGAACTGGTACCAGGGCTTCCACGAAATCGTTCTCTACCCCGACGACTTCCTCAGCCCCCAGCGCTACCGCGACGCCAGCGGCATCGAGCACGAATGGGACGGCGAACACAGCGGCGAAGCCTGGCCCCAGGGCCCGATCATCCTGGCCTGGGACGGCGTGCTCGCCAGCGGCGGTTGGGACGGCTACAACCTGGTGATCCACGAACTGGCGCACAAACTCGACATGCTCAACGGCGACGCCAACGGCCTGCCACCGCTGCACGCCGACATGCGCGTCCAGGATTGGGCCGACGCCATGCAACAAGCCTTCGATGACCTCAACCGGCAACTGGACCACAACCCCGACGCGGAAACCGTCATCGACCCCTACGCCGCCGAAAACCCGGCGGAATTCTTCGCCGTCACCAGCGAATACTTCTTCAGCGCCCCAGACCTGCTGCACCAGGCCTATCCCAAGGTCTACGAACAGCTCCAGGCGTTCTACCGCCAGGATCCTTTGGCCCGGCTGCGGCAACTTCAAGCCGAAGATCCGGTCTATCAGGCGTCATACTAAGGTCTCTAAGACCCTGCTAACGTGGCAACAGCGGCCGAATATGCCTATAATCGCCGCCACTTTTTGGTCAATCCGACCAGTCATTTGGTCAACTAACGGGGGCACCGCCCAATGAGCTACAGCAAGATTCCGGCTGGCAAAGACCTGCCGAACGACATCTACGTCGCGATCGAAATCCCGGCCAACCACGCCCCGATCAAATACGAAATCGACAAAGACAGCGACTGCCTGTTCGTTGACCGTTTCATGGCCACCCCCATGTTCTACCCGGCCAACTACGGTTACATCCCCAACACCCTGGCCGACGACGGCGACCCCCTCGACGTGCTGGTCGTGACCCCATACCCAGTGGCCCCAGGCTCGGTCATCCGCGCCCGTCCGGTCGGCATCCTGAACATGACCGACGACGGCGGCGGCGATGCCAAAGTCATCGCAGTGCCACACGACAAACTGTCGCAACTGTACGTCGACGTGAAGGAATACACCGACCTGCCGCCACTGCTGATCCAACAGATCGAGCACTTCTTCGCCAACTACAAAGACCTCGAAAAAGGCAAGTGGGTCAAGATCGAAGGCTGGGCCGGTGCAGACGCCGCCCGCGAAGCGATCACCAAATCGGTCGCCGCCTACAAAGGCTGAAACTGAATGTGCAGAAGAACCCCGGTTTGCACCGGGGTTTTTTTATGCCTTAATGATGCTTAATACCAACTTGTATTAATACCGTTTAACAGCGTTTAGCCCGCCCCTTTCAAATCCTGCAAACGGAAAGATCGTCTTATATATTTGAACGACATGTTTATTGCCGAAAACACAGTCGCCCCTAAACTTTCCGTTTATGAAAAAGATCTCCAGTGGCGACCGCTTCAGAGCCCTTCTAAAAGAAGCCCATATCCGTTCCGCCGACTTCGCGAAGTTATACGGCGTGAAATCCCAGCACGTGAACAACTGGTTCAACCGTGGCATCCCGCCCGGGCGCATCCACTCCATCGCCAGCCTGCTGACCGTCAGCCCGGAGTGGCTCGCCCACGGCGAAGGCCCCCAAACCCCATTGGGCCTCGGCCCCGGCACCACCTATGAAGCCGCCGAAAACGACGGCGTCTACAGCGTGCTGGAACCCACGGACATCGAACTGCCCTTCTACAAGGAAGCCCCCATCGCCCCCGGCGAAACCAAAACCCACGTCATCGAAATCCCCGACCAAACCATCCGCCTGCCCCGCAGCCACCTCGAAACCCTGGAAATAAACCCCAGCGACGCCATCTGCACCACCATGGTCGGCGACAGCATGGCCGAACGCATCGAAGACGGCTCCACCCTCGCCATCGACCGCGGCCTGACCCAAATCGTCGACGGCCATATCTATGCGCTTGAGCATGATGGGATGCTGCGCATCAAATACCTGCACCGAATTCCCGGCAACCGACTGCGCCTGCGCAGCCACAACAGCGCTGCGTATCCTGATGAGGTGTTCAGTGCTGAACAAATCGACGCGCAACACATCCACGTGATCGGCTGGGTGTTCTGGTGGTCCACCCTCAACAAACAGAGACCGCCGGTGTTCGACTAACCCACCCAAGGCCAGAAACCGTGGCGGGAATTGTGGCAGGAGCTGTGGCCGGAGCTGTGGCAGAAGCTTTTGTGGCGAGGGAGCTTGCTCCCGCTGGGCTGCGCAGCAGCCCCCTGCTTTCCCCCTGAATCACCGATAACCCAATGATTCCACACCACTTACCACTGGGATTCTGAAGCAAACCCGCGTATCCTCCGCCCCACATTTGCGAGCCCACGCCTCGCACCGACAAGGCAGATCACTTTCTGACCAAGTCCCACAGCCGGCCGCAAGAGCCGGATGTACGTTTTGAAGGCTGGTGAGGTTTGTCAAAAACGAACTGAGTTAGTCAACGAGAAGCCGGCCATAAGCCGGCTTTTTAATGTCTGGTGGAAAGTTATGCATTCGAGTCAGCGCTGCAGGCACGCTTCCCTAGCAGCGAGCGACAAAGCTCCTAAAGTAAGCAGTTTCATTTTTTATTGAGGGAAACCTCTGAGAAGATCCAACCCGCTTGCGCCTGACAAACGCGCAGCTTAGTCTTCGATCGTCGCTGCCAAATCAATGACCAGACCTAACAGCCGCCACTGATTAGACGCCAAGCGTCCTCATTCGCATGACGCTTATGATCTCTGTCGTCGTAAACCATGAGAGAAAAGCATGAGCGAACCCCCTGTTAGTCTAAGCGTGCCTCCAGAGGGTTATGGCGACTGGCTGACTGACCTCAAGAGCCGTATTCACAATGCGCAGCAGCGCGCCTCATTAGCAGTGAATCGCGAACTGGTGCTGCTGTATTGGCAGATCGGCCACGATATTCTGATCCGGCAAACACAACAGGGCTGGGGAGCCAAGGTGATCGACCGCTTGTCTCAAGACTTACGTGCGGCCTTTCCCAATATGAAAGGTTTTTCCCCGCGTAATCTCAAATATATGCGCGCCTTTGCCGAGGCGTGGCCGGACGCAGAGTTTGTGCAAGGGGTGCTTGCACAATTGCCTTGGTACCACCAGTTGGCGCTGCTGGACAAACTGCCAACCCCTGAAACCCGCTGCTGGTATGCCGCCAAGGCAATCGAGAACAACTGGTCACGTAACATTTTGGTGATGCAGATCGAGACCCACCTGCTAGAGCGCAGCGGCAAGGCAGTCAGCAACTTCGAGAACCACCTGCCCAAACCACAGTCCGACCTGGCTCGCGAATCACTGAAAGACCCTTACCGCTTCGACTTCCTCGGCCTGACCTATGAAGCACAGGAGCGTGAGATCGAAAACGCTCTAGTCAAACATGTCACCGATTTCCTGCTGGAACTGGGCGCAGGCTTTGCCTTCGTCGGTCAACAGGTGTTGCTGGATGTAGGCGGCGACGAGTTCTTCATCGACCTGCTGTTCTATCACCTCAAGCTACGTTGCTATGTGGTGATCGAACTCAAGGCAGGCAAGTTCAAACCCGAACATCTGGGGCAGCTAAGTTTTTACCTCACAGCAGTGGATGCCCAGCTCAAACACCCTCAGGACGGCCCGACCATTGGCCTTCTGCTGTGCAAAAGCAAGAATAAGGTAGTGGCGGAATACGCTCTGCGTGATAACGCCCGCCCCATCGGGGTGGCCGAATACCAATTAGTGGAGTCACTGCCGGCAGAGCTGCGAACGAGCCTGCCTAGCATTGAACAGATTGAGAGGGAGCTGGCAAATAATGACATATCCACGGAAAACGACTCGCACTGATCGACCGACCTAGTGTTCGAGTTCGGTTGGCCGGACGTATACGGAAAACCTAGTTTTTCCCCTGAAATATAGAGAAGAAACTTGTTTGGCTTTTGAGTTTAATCGTGTCAGACACATCGATTTTGGTTGCTTTTCGGCGGGGTCCACCGGCTTTGGTGATCACTTCAATGTCTGGATTTTCAATCATTGCCAAGTGAATGTCGTCACTATGCGCTGGCGTGTGGTTGTAGATTCGGCTGTAGAAATCCCCCATGCTTAAAGCATCGCCAAATTCAGAAACGACACGCGGGATATCGTCATGCAACTGACCTTTGGCTTCATCTCGCGCAGAGGTATCGAATAGGTACAGCGTTCCTTCTTCTTGAGGGTCATGGGCAAGCATGTTCAGGCCAGAGCGACCGTAGTGCGCCTGCGATTGACTGTTCTCATGTAGGACGTTGTTATACACTTGGCGAGCCCGGTAAGAGTTTGCAAGATGAATAAGCCAGTAGCGCCAACCGCCTGGGTTATTTATAGAAAACGGGCTAACAAAATGAGCGCACTTTTGAAAAGCAGAAAACACGATGTTTTCGGCGGCTCCGAGCCAGACCCGCTTGTTCATCTGCTCGGACAGGGCGTCTAAATCAAACTTATTCAGCGACAAATAAGATAACTGGCTTTCCAAAGCCTTCGCATTGTCCTTTTGCAGGTAAGTTAGAAGCGAGGAAATCATGAAAGTGTAGAACACTTCGGTTGACGTGTTAGAGCTCATAATGTCTAGCAACGTCCCCCTGGTCACATGGCTGTGGCCATACTGATCTAGGTTGAAAATTACGTTTCGAAATTTCCCACGTTGCAGTAACTCTTTTATCTTCGGGTATGCATATTCGAAGGTGGTATTGAGATACTCGATATTGACGGTGAGGTAATCATTCGGTTCGACTTGCTCTATCAACACTGGCGCCACATGTTGTTTAAGTAAATCTAGCACTGGCTGCTCGAAATCGTTCAGGATCAGAAAGCACTCAATATGAATTGGCGCGAGGTTTTGGACCATACGATGTACGTTGATCGCCCTGGTCGCCCGGTTCAGCTCTTCAATAAAAATGATAGGTGAGCCAGATGAACCGCACTTGTATCGTCCACCGCCGGCAAACCCGTCGACTACAGCAAGACGAAACCGCTCCCTCTTAGGAAGCTGGCAGCGAGTAATAACGTACTGAAAGAAATACTCTCGAAGAATTTGATGCTTCTTCCTGGAGTGGTCAGACAGAACAGCACCGTCCTCCCATTCGTACTGCTTAACTGCCATTCTAATATCCCTATCACGGTACGCTGTATTTTTACTGAGGCAACGCGCCTATTATATTGATAGGCATTTCGTCCCAAGTCTTGCCTCTGTACTCGCGGCCATTCGCTTTTTTTGATCGACGAATATTATCCTCGCCCCATGTTCCCCATTGTTTAAAAAAGAACGCTGTACCACTTTCAAGACACTGAGTGTAAATCTCGTCGATCCAACCTTCTTTTACGGGGCGGGCCTTGTTGCCACTTTCGCCACCGACGATAGCCCAATCTATACCGGAAAGGTCAATCGCGCCAACAGGACCAATCAAAGGTTCAAATGAAATGAATCGAATATGAGCAGGCGCCTCTCGAAGGTGCTCTACCCTGACTACTGTATCGCTGTTTTCTATAGATGTACCGAGCCATACGTTCGGGAGTACTTCGCGAATGATTTCTTGCAGGATCTGCTTCATCCGCTCAGGTCGCTTCGTCAGGATCTGATAGTTGTGGTGTGGCGTCTCACGCATCACCTTCCAGACATCCTGGATGAAGCTGTCACTTACCTGCTCATGGAACAAGTCACTCATCGAGTTAACGAACACCTTACGTGGCTTTCTCCACCGATAGGGTATAGCGAGAGATTCCCGATCCTCAATGACCTTCCCATTCCAGACCACGCGCTTGTTTTTCTTACGCGTCAGACCGGTGTACTTGGTCATTCCCATCGACTCGAGTCGTCTCGCCATTTCCATGGCGTAGCAGTTTTTACAGCCGGCGCTGATGATTGAGCAGCCTGCTACCGGATTCCAGGTAGAGTCAGTCCACTCGATCTGTGTTTCTGCCATTTCCTTTCCTACAGCCTCCTCGTTGACGTTCCTGGCTGGCGCACTTTATATCCAAACAGGCGAGATTGGTCGCTCTCATAGGGAATACGTTTACTAAAGGGCAGCCAGACATCCGGCAGGCCCAATGGAGCCAAAATATGCTGCACAATTCGGTAGACTCGCTGTATGAATATACACCACACCAGCGGATTAGGGGCTCTGCATCACTTCGTGCGGATCCAGCAGGCCCCTCTGATGGTTCTAATTGTAAAAAGTAGAACTATTTGCGGATGATGTTGGCATTGGCGCATATCTGATCGCAACCCGAAAACCATCGCGCCAGACTGCAGACATCATAACGTATGCGTCCTCCCCCCTTGCACCGACTGTGAAGGCGATCAGTGAGCTCGATCAGAGAGGGATGCAGTGGCACGTCATAACTCAGTTCACCCCAAGCGCTTTGAAAACCGCATCTACCGGATCGCTATAAAAGCTCGTCTGAAACTTGGCAAACAACTCACCTGGTACGGTAGGAATATCGGTTACGCTGGCCATCGGTAAGAGAATACGCTTTGCTCCCGCATCGAATGCTACTTGCATGCACTCGACCAAGTTCTCCACGGGTATCACGTTTCCGCCAAGGCTCATATCTCCCAACACCACCATTTGTGCTTGAAGCGGTCTCTGCATCAAAGCAGAGCAGTAAGCGACGAAAGCTGCCAAGGTTAGCGCTTTTGGGGCTCCGGTGTTATGAAGCTCCACGACATGTAGGTGGCAATCGTGATCGCCGACTTTTGAAGCAGCGCTGACGCGATTGATGTTGGCCTTGAAGTAATCAAAAGCGACCTTGAGTGCTTCTTTTGCAGAAGAACTGCTACCCAGGCCTGACATGTTCAATTTGCCGCTGCCTGCGGTGATTTGGGTTTCCAGACGGTACAGCCCCAGATGGCCATTAGCACCAGTGGATACCAAGTGCATTGCCCCTGGTTTGCCTTGCCCCTCAGGAATCAACCCACCACCGCCCTGCTCTGGCACGCTGATGAAGGTTTCTTCAAGAGTATCTGCATCAATGTACGAGAAGTGCACATCGAAGAATTCCATTCCACCGATCTTCTTCAGTTGCTCCTTCACCCGGCGGCGCGTTTCCAGGGCGTATTCTAAGCAGCGACGTACCGCTTCGCGGTCATAGTCAGCGCTCGGATGCAGCAGCTTGAGCAGACCTGACACCGTCCTGCGCACAGCAATCGTGTCACGTTGATTGAGATTATTCCCCAGCTTGAAATAACGGTCGATGGCGTCAGCAAAGTTGCGCTTCCGCATCTCACGCATGAACTCCGCCAGGTAGTCGGTGATCAGCCCATAGCGGTTGGTGAAAAACTCAGGACGCATCTTCGGGACTTCCCAGCCGGGGATATAGGCATGGAAACGGTCAAAAAAGGCAGAGTCGATCATTGCACTCGGAAATGGGGCCAGCAGGTGGCTCGTCTTCACTAGGGTGTCGACCGGCTGGTTGATATTGCCAACAAACATCATGCTCGCAGAGGCTGAGATGGAGTCACGGCCACGGGCAAATGAGCCAGAGGCCATGAAGTCTTTCATAATTTGTACCCCGTCCTTGTCCTTGAACGAGATACCAGCTACCTCATCGAAGGCAACCACATCCCACATCCCGACCAGGCCAATCTGTCTACGTGACATGTTGTAGAAGAGGTTGGCAACCGTGGTCTGACCACCGGACACCAAAATGCTGTTGGGGCTGACTTCCTTGTAAATGTGACTCTTACCTGTACCACGAGGGCCAAGCTCACAGCAGTTGTAGTTGTTCTCGACGAACGCAATCATCCGGGTGAGCAGATGCCACTTCGTGCGCACATTGAAATGAGCAGGCTCCATGCCGGTCGAGCGCAACAACACATCCATCCACTGCTCTTCGCTGAAATTCTTACGTGCCTCCATCAGTGCCTGCATGTCCATGTTGGGCATCTGAATTGGCTTGAGATCATGCACAGAGAAGGGCGAACCTTTCGCACCCTCTTCGAAGAGGTAGTTCAGCGTTACGATGCACCAGATACCTCCTGCCAGGAGCTTCTCGAACTCCTTGATAAAGCGACTGGGGATCTCGGCGTCTTTGACTCCCAGATTCATAAACAGAGCTTGATAGATATCACGGCGCTCGTTCAGGCTGACTGAAACCTTGTCGATGATCTTAAAGCTGCCACGCTCACGAATCTTGGATTTGACCTTCTCAGCCTCATCTGGGCGCACATAGTTTTCTGCAAGGATGCGCTTTACAGTCTCCAGACCATCAACAATCACCTCTTCGTTGTCTGAGGCGCAATACATGCCGAGCAGATACTCAAGCACATACACAGGAACATTGACGCCTTCCTTCAAGCGTTTGGTGAGATCCTTGCGCACCACCTTTCCAGTGAAATGCTGGTTCAACCGGGCATCTAGGTCGAGTTCTGGGTTGCCGCTGTCAGAAGTCAAAGTCATTGCTAATCGCCAGGTTGATACGCACATCAATGCGGAACTGCTCGACGCCGGTTTCAGTGTCCAGCAGCTTGAAGTAGTAACGCTCGCTCGAAGAGAACGGCCGGTTTAACAGGGTGAGGATCACCTTCCGCTGACGCTGGTCGAGATTCTGCGAATCGCTGTCCATGGAAACCTGCTCAACAACCGAGACGGCTTCGCCAGCCTCATCAAATAACCCTACGCGCAAAATAGCCGGATGCACACGTTCGGAAACAGGCTCGGTCTGCAACAGATTGAACACATAGCGATTCGTGGTGATGGTGAAGTTGTTCCCCAACACCGTGATCTGTGCCTTGCGTATGGCCGTTTCCTTGGCCTTTTGTCCTCTTACCTGTTGAACCTTCAGCACCGGCACAGCCACTTCCTGCAAGCTCGCACCACCATGAATAAACCTTGCACCACCAACGAAGTGGAAACGATTCACCCCTTTTGGCGACCAGAACATCATGTCATCACTGATGCCTGCCGTGTCTCGGATAAAGCCCGCATGTACCTGATCACTGCTACCAATATTGCGACCAATCAGGTAGCGCTTTTTCGATACGATACTGCCTGCCGGCTTCGTGAGCAGCTTGCTCCTATCCAGCGCCTCAAGCGCAGAATCTTGAAACAGAAAACCGTGGTCAGCTGTCACCAGAACGCGATGCCCATTAAGGTTGTTGATAATACGACTAACGATAGACTCCAGATCTCCGATGGCATCGCGGCAGGCACTGAAAGTGCTGCTCTCGGTGCTGGAGGAGTCACCGACAGCATCAATTTTGTTGTGATAGATGTAGATCACGCGATAAGGCTTGATCAGCTCACGCCCATCCGTCTTGTTCATGTTCAAAAAATCTTCGGCTCGCAGGGCTAGGCCATTTACACCCGACAGAATTTTGTTGCGTGACTCCAAACCATCGCTGCTCAGACCATCGACTTGTACCAGGCCAGCATCGGTGTAGCTCAATACTTTGTGCGGCAACAAACTGGCCATGCCAAGCTTAGTATACGAAGGCAGCACGCCTAGCTGGCTACTCAGCTCAGAGGAGAAGCGATACTTGCCATTGAGCGATTCATTCAGCTCCTGCGCAACCTCGTAGCGCAGTGCGTCACTGATTACCACAAACACCCGCCGATCCTCTCCCCCCCTCAGATAGCGTTCCACGTGCTCTGCATAGAAATCCTGCTGATTGGGTACCTCGGGCAATTGCCACTGTTGCAGCAAACCAGCGTCAAGGAAACTGCTCCACTTTTGAGCTAAGGGTTGCAGAAATCCAATCAAATAATCCTGCTCTATCCGGGTGGTCAGCGGTGACAGCGCATCAGGACTGCGTGCATACACTGCATCAGCAGCCTCGTGATATGCCCTATACAACTGATCGAAACGATAAAGCTCGCGGGTATAAGCGCTGTAACACACCTCAGCCGAGGAAAAGGAAAAGCCTGCTGCGTAGCGCAACCTCAGCTCGAATAGCTCGGAAGCAGCAATCAGCGCACGGTAGTAACCGCACCAGATGGAGCGATTGGCATCATCGTTATCTGGCCAGCGCGGGTTTGCCCAGTAGCCATCCATCCGCCTACTAGCCATATCACGCAATTGCTGGCCTACAGCTTCGCTGGTGTTATTGAGCACAGCATCCCGGAGCCGCTCAGCAATAAGCCGCTCAACATCTACAAAGGTGCTGACTGCCATTAGAGCCTCTAGCGTCACCTGCGCTAATAGCTCCGCAGAGCGTAAATCGGCAGCAATACGTTTCGACAATCGGTCATAGGAATGTTGACGCAGGGTGCTATCGCGCCATTGAGACAAGAACACAGCAACATTCGCAGCGCGCGCTGGGTTCATCTGAAGAGCTTTGAGGTTGGCCGGAACCTGAGCATGCAATGCATGCCCCATATCGGTGGCGAATAACCGAACCAAAAAATGCCGCAGTGTAGGTTCGCTATGCTGATAGCCAAATGCTTTTTGCATCAGCTGCCAAAACACTGGCTGCATGTCGAACTTGGTAATTGATTCCCACAGCGGGTTGTTTTCCAGATCCTCAGCTTCGGCTAAGGTCGCAAAAATGGCCGTGAGCACGGCAAACAGCTCGGCTTGTTCAACCTTAACCAGCACAGCGAGGATCTTCAGATCCAGTGCCGCTTCATCGTCATCCGGACTGAGTAGGCGATGAATCCGGGCCACTCGTTCTTTGCTGGCGAAGAACGCACTCCGTACCTTCAAGTGCTCACGTAAGCTGTGCTGACGCAGCCCCAGCTCCTGCAGCAGCATGGAGGTGCGATCTGCTGCAAATGGCGCGGCATAGAGACGAATATCCAACAGCCAGTCCTGGTCAGGATCAGGACGGATGCGGTCTTCATAAATGAGAAACAGTCCTGCGGAATCAAGCACCTCGACTTGCCGCTTGATTGCCAACGCAGGCGTTGCAGACCGCCGTAAAATCTGTACGTCTTGCAATGGCAGAGCTTCGAGGATTTCGCTGAATTCTCCTTGCGGATCCTCCCACCAAACCACTCGGCTGCAGGAAAACTGCTGTTGCAGGCTATCGATGATTCTTTCGAGTTGTGCGGATAGCTCAGACATCATTACCGCCCCCAAGCGGTTAAAACCAAAAAACGCTTATGATGCGCCTTACTTCAAAAAATAAATCACTCTGACTCACCGCCATCGGGCAGTCAAAGCGCGCCAATCAAAAATTCAGCCTCCCGACAAAAAAATGCCGTAGGTCACCTCAAAACACGGTCTGTACTGAACCGAAAACCGACGGCATCAGTGTTCCTCATATTGCTGGCGCACTATTGGATGCTGCTCGGCTGGCGTCAGCTTTTTGGCCCGAGATTGCTGCTCGCATGAATAACCCAGCATATGCAGCTTGCTAAGCTTACTCTAGGTCGATTCGGTACGTGGAAAAGAGCGGCCTACTGCGTCTGTTCAGCCCTTAGTAGCGACCAATCTAGTACCTAGTGTTTATGCATACAAACGCGGGAGAAAGCTCTAAGCCTATGGCAGTAGAGCCTCCTCGCCAATTCACCTTTTTTACTTATTCTTCTTTACCGCCAGTAATCACCTTAACGTCTGCCAGCAAGTTACCAAATTTTCCGTAGTTGACCTTGACGCCATCATCCAGATCAAGAGTAATGCGCTGGTCGGCGTAGGGCCGCAGGGTTTCGTCGAAGCGGCGGAGTTCTTCGAGTTGTTTGGCAAGCTTGTCTTTGTACTTTTGCAGTGCTTTTTGTTGGGCGCTGCTGGTAGCGCTATCGATATCATCGGTAAGCTTATCGATACGGGCCTGCATGCGGCTTTGCAGTGGCACAACGTACTCCATACGCATGCGCGACAGGGTGCCCTCGTTATAACGGTGCAAGTACACCAGGCATTCAAAAGCCTTTAGCTTACCGCTGGAGAACAGCCAATAAATTGGGCGTTTCTTGTAAGTCTGTAGGTGGTCATTGTAAAAATTGGTGGACAGATAACGGCCGATGACCTCGTCGGCAGATTCGCCTGCCTTACGGCTTAGGCTATCGGCCAGCCACTCAATATTCTCTACAAGAGTTTCAGCTCCCCAGACCACCTTGACAAACTCACGCACGCGCGCAGCGGCATCATCTTCGAACCAAGACTCCTCAGTTATGGGGATAATGCCGTCAGCATCTACTAGAAACTCTGTGTAATGAGAAGAGTCGAAGCCGATGCCACCGCCTTGAGCATAAATTAAACCGGGCTTATCTAAGCTGTAACGACCCATCATGCATCCGACAGCGTATGAAATCATCCGCCGCATATCCTTTTCTCTATCAGAGCGAGCCAGAGAGACGCTATCCTCCGAAACTTCAGCCGCTAGGACACCATCCAGCCCATACGCCCTAATAAAGGCTCGATTATTATCCTCCTCCAACGAAATAGTTTTAGATACTCTAAGCGCACATTCCTGGCTCCACTCCACCCATGCGCGACTCAAGCTCCTTTCCTTCAGCCAACTAAGCCCTTCGAAATCCCAAGAGACCTCAAAGGAATCCCAATCAGCTTTTGCCATATCAATAAGTGATTGATACAAATCACGCTCGATGCGCTCCGGCCTCAATATAGGAAGCGCACCAATTTGACCAGCCTCGTAGTTAACCGTTGGCGATAGTAAGCCGAGGATTTCTGCTGCCACATTAGAGTTAAGAAATAGCAACAGCAACTCAAAATCTTCGGACTCTGGAAATATTGACATGCCCGCAACATCAAATATTGAGCCATGAGGCTGATATCTAAACGACGGCTTGCCACTACTTATTTTCGACCAGGTTATACTTGACTTAAAATACGACCCCTCATTCACCACGCGCTTTGCAGCACTACCATAACGACTTATAGAAAGCTGCTTAATTTCCTCACCTGAATTTTTCCAATTTACAACCACTCCATGATTACCGTACCACTTCCTATAATCTCCACCCTTATTATAAGAATACCATTTAACTTGACCCTCACCATCAAATGACAGCTGGTCAATTGACACCTCATGCCATTCCCTGGTAAACCTTGAGTTATCCATAGTAGCAAGCCCCTGACGGGGAATAGCTATATCTCTCAACAACTCTCCATTCTTAAAAGCGTATTTAATTTCATCACGCATCCAGTAAGCAAACGGCCTACCGGGAATTTTTATGAAATCGTCGGCCCTAGCTAGAGTAAGCCGTTCATTCTGAACCGGAAAATATTTAGGCACTCCCGACTCGCCCAAATCATTGCTACCACAATAACTAAAGCTACCTACGCAACCACCAACAGGCTGATTAAAGAAAGAAGTAGCCGCTGTACCAAAGGCGATCCCCATTACCCCATTTCCCATATGCACCATGGAGGTAACAGTTTTTTCCTTCAGAAGCTTTTCGCGCATCGACTCATAGGATGAGAGGAACATCCAGCTTTGCATCGTTACCATGCTATTGAAGCCGACTTGCTTGCACCACCCAAAACCTCGCTCAATAAACATGGCGAATAGGTCGGTCTTGCTCTCAGGAAAATATCCTTTTGCGAATTCCTTAAGCATTGGATTCATTCCCTTGCTCCCCATATAGGGCGGATTTGCCACTACTGCATCGTATTGCAGTGCGAGCATGCTGGCGGGCCAAGCAAACTGCTCAAGTACCTGCCCGGCATAGCTGCGAGACAAATCGTCACCGTGGTTACGCACACTGACGAGCATATCGACGATCTTGCCCAGCTTGACCTTGAGAGCATCTGACACGCGGATCAGCGAACCAAAGGTTTTGCCATGTTCAAACAACTGAATCAGCTGGCGTAGGTCGAACACGGTAAGCCCAGAACTAAGGTGGGTTTCAAGCTGCCCACCACCAAACAACTGACCTGAGTGGAATTCTTCTCCGCCTTCGATCTGAATCGCAGCATTAATGATGGTTTCAGCTATTTTCTGATCCGGCAAACCTGCACTTTGCTGAATGGCCATCACATTCAAGTGCGGCGGGTTACCTTCATCATCAAACAGGCGGCGATCATCCTCGCGAGCCTTCATCAGCAGGGCAAAACCGGCAAGCTGCGCGGCACGGTCATCAATATCCAACCCGTACAGATTCTTTTGCAGGATCAGTCGAGGAATGTCGCGCAAGCGATAGCCGCGCTCCTCATAAATCGCCCGGAGCAGGTTGTACGCCTCGACTAGAATATGACCAGACCCACAGGCCGGATCAAGAACGGAGAGGGACTCAGGGTTGAGCGTACCGCTATCCTCATCTATCCGCACCTTGAACAAGGCGCTGAACCGTGCCTGAACTTCCTGCGATTGCTCAGCAGGTTCAATGTAATACGGCATTTTTTCTTTTAGGCTGGAGCCAGGATTAGCCATTAACCAGAGCCGACCGAGGCTATTCTGCACTAGGTACTGAACGATCCAGTTGGGGGTGAATAGCTGAGTGGCGGCAGGAATGTCCTCGCTCTTGACCACCTTACCGATCACCTCCTCCTTCTTTTCGCTGATATAAAACTGGTAGAGCCAGCCAATGACTTCTACCTCTTGCCAGTCAGCCTCTTCGATATCGCTGACTAGGCGGGCAATGGGCGAATCAGTGCGTAGGAGGTTGTCCGGAAGCAGCAGCTCGGTGGCATCGTCCAGCGCCTCGAAGAGGAACGGCATGTTGCGGTGCAGTTCATGGCACTGGGCGAGAAGGATCTCGCGGTATAGCGCTTCATCCTGATTGCCTGCGGTTTTCAGGCGGATAACTTCAGCCTTGTCCAAGCCAGGTAAATCGAGATGCTGAACGTGATCGAGGATCTCAGGTTGATGGCCTTGTGGGTGGCTAAGCACACGGTAGCCGTGACTCAGGTAGCCCTTAAGTTCCATAAAGCGGATGGCTACCAGGCGGTTAAACCAGGTGTAAGCCAGCGCCTCGATCACAGCATTAAAGCCCTGCTGCTGAATACGTCGAGCCAGCTCAGAGCGCTGCTTGGCAACGCTGGCCGGGAACGGCTGGCCACCAATCAGCAATACGTCGCCCGTTTGTTCGACACTGACCGACATTGCCGGATCAAGCCCCAGACGACGGGTACGCAGGGTAACGGCCTCAATAAAGTCGAGACGGGCTTGAGGGGCGTATTTCTTGAGTGCAGAGCGGTTCATGCCTGTTCCTTAGGAGACGATCTGACCTTGCGCGGCTTGAGCGCACGGCCATACATCATTAGGTATTTGTCGAATTCAGTTTCTGGGCGTTGAAATCGTTTGCTCGCCTCATGCAGGAAGTGCTTAAGCCGGACGATATCGCACCAGGTGGATGGTTTTTTCTTGGCGGACGGGATTTGCCGCAGATGATTCATGGCGCGGAAATTGTGCTGGTCAATGATCGGCACCTGTAGCGGATGGATCAGGTGAGTCAGGTAGGCGCTGGTGATATAGCGCATCCTACCCAAACGCTTATCCCACCATTGAAAGGTGGCTTCGGGGGTGAATTGATCGCCAGCAGATAACGCCCAGCCTCGAAAAACAGGCCACAGACTCTCGATCTCGCCGATCAAGGACTTCTGCTTGGAGGGAAAATCGTCCTTGCCCCAGTGCCCCCACTTCCACAGCAGCGCTGCCAATAGATCCACCTTCTCTGCCAACGCAGAGAAGGTGTTCTTGAAGGTCTCATAATCGAGTGCGGGGTACTTTTTGAAGCTGTAGAGCTCAAGGTGTGAGGTATAGGTTGTCTTTACCTCATCGGTAATTCGCTGCCAGTCGGTAGCCTTCAGCGGCTCTTCCATGATGGCATTTCTCCTCGCAAATATGGCTACTGAAGGGCTGAAACGATTCGGGCCCTTAGCGCCTTACGACGTTGTTCATAAAACGCCGAGAACTCCGCCAGCGCATCTGGGAGATCGGTGATTTCAAGACCCGCCAGATACTGCTGGCGCGCGAGGGCATCTGGTTTGAACTGGGCGTACCAGTCATGTGGCATCTTCTGGCGCTTTTGGTTGTTGATGCTGCCTTCGAGCAACTGGAGATTAGCCAGACGGTTAGCCTTATCCGCCACCTCTGCTACCAACTCTTCCGGGATACCTGCTTTACGCAGCTGAGGCTTGGTGAAACGAGCCTGCGGGTAAATATGGTCTACATGGAAGTGCCTGGACAAGTCGAAGCCTGGGAAGATCAGCGAGAGCAAGGCAAATGTTCGCTTGTCGCCATAGGGAAGCTCGACCAACTCGTCCAACTCCTCCTCCGTGAACGAAAGCGTCTTACCGCGCGCAGACATCACGCTTTCGATCTGAGATACAGGGAAGCCTGTCTGCGCATGCGTTCGAATCTGCTCACGCAAAGCAGTCAGCAGGGTGTCCAGACCACTGCCCCAGATCCCCGAAGCCTTGAGCAGACTGCGAATCAGCCACGTACGCACATTTTCACGATCCTGAGCATACTCAACGCGGGACAAATAGCCCTCCCCAGGTTGGCGGGCGAACAGGTAGTAAGCGATGGGTAACAGGGCACTGTCGGCACGTAGGTTCTGGCTGTTGAAACCAAAGCTGGCCAGCAACCGAACCGACAGCAGCAATGCCTCGCGTATGCGTGACCAGTTTTCCTCCAGCAATGCCATGTTGGCCTTGTTGAAGTTTTCCACCTTGAAGCCGACGCTGCCAATGTCCGACAACATCAAACCGGCTTTGAGCACTAGGTCTTTACTGAAGTTGAACTGGTCGCCCTCTTTGTTCATCTGGTCGACGAGCTGATGAATCTCCTGCCGCGCATCAAGCTTCGACCACTGCGCCACAGCAATGGACAGCAATAGATCCGAGTAGGAAAGCGGTGTACCGCCACTGTTCATACGAATGAAGATATTCAGGACGCGCCCAAGATCCTGCTCTGCTTCTTCGTAGTAGCTAATCAGCTCTTTGTGGTGAACGGTGCGGTAAAGATGGCGGAGGACTTTCTTCGCTTGCCGGCGCTGTTCACCACTGAGATCAAGCTCGTCCAAGCTGTCGATCAGATCATCCTCGCTCTCGAGCAGGACGCGACTAACGCGAAGCCACAGTTGGCCTTCTACCGTTAGTTCCGTAGCGGTCTCAGTGAGAAACTCAAAACGGTACTCGGAGCCGGTTTCCACATCAGGCTCGCCCAGCAGATCCAGATAAAGATGACGGGTCGGGAAGGCATCATTGCTCGACCACCATTTGCCTGGCAGCTTCCAGGCGTAGGAGCCACGCAGGCCAATGTTAAGCGCCGTCATACGCTGCTGGCCGTCAAGCACGGCGACGAGATCCCGCTCGGGGAGGGCTTTCAGCAGAGCGCAGTGATAGTTGTCGCGCTCATGGTAGTCACGGACAAAATCATAAAACTGGTACTCCTGGCGCTTCTCCGGTGCGATACGCCAGAACAGGAAAGTGCCGAAGGGGTAGCCCTGCATGAGACTGTCGAACAACCGGCAGATCTGCTCTGGCCACCAAACGAATTCACGCTGAATCGCCGGCAGGATGTACTCCTGCGAAGCAACCTTGTTCAACAGTTGCTTGATGGTACCGCCCGGTTTGTACATGGCTGTTCCTTAGCGAATTTCAACGCGTTGATTGTCAGCGATTGCCTGCTCAAGCTCATTACGCAGTTTGGCGAGGAAGCTGTCGATATCGGCCTGGGTCTCGATATAACCGGAGCCAGCAAGCAGCTGAGCATCCACTACCCTGCGTTTTTTGACTGGCGCCGCCGGAGCTACAACTGCCGCAGGCGTATTAACAATCGGAGTAGTGGACTCTGCTACTGGCAGACCAGGGTTACCGCTACCAGATGCCACGGGCAGTGGTGCCGGTGCGCTGGCTGCTACTTTAGCTTTGGCGGCGGCCTGTTCGGCCAACAGATGCAGATGATCGATAGCGGCATCGGCCAGATCGCGGGCCTCATCCAACATGTCATTGATATGGGCCAGGCTGCGCTGTTTGGTAATACTCTGCCGGTGGTTTTGCAGGGCGAGCAGGCTCTTGTTGCGCTGATCCGTGCTTGCTTGCAGGTCATCCAGTTCGGCGTTGACCTTGGCCAATTGCTTGTCCAACCAAGCATCCGCGCGCTCGTGGGCCTCCCTGAGGAAGCCGTCGTTAATCTGGGTGATCGTTTGGATCAGCCCTTCACCTTCGCGAATAAGATTGAACGGTGCTTTGGCACTGAGGATTTCATCTATGCGAGCCATTGCACGAGCGGCTTTTTCATCCTTCTCCAGCTTGGGCCGGTTGGGCTGGAAATCCCGCTGAGCCGCACCTAGTTTGTCCCAGGCGGTTTTTTGGCTGCTGTAGAAGTTATCCAGGTCGCCGTAACTATCAGAGAGGTCGAGCAGTGCACTGCGCTCCTTGAGGAACAGCTGAATGGCATCAAAGCTATCCGGGGCTGCCTTGAGTTTGCCAATCAACTTAAGGCCCTGGTCGATGTCGTCCAAACCTGGGTACTGACCGGTCTGAGCCAATGCGCGCCACTGTTTGAACTCAACCTCCCAGGTAGCCAGACTGTTTTGAAGAAGGCTGTAGAGACTATCTTCGCCATCCGGGGCGATCTTCTGAAACACCTCTTTGAATTGCTGACGGGCTTTTTGCAGCTCGCCGGAGCCGACTTGTTGACGCTTCTGGATCTCGGTGGTGCGCCAGCGCGCCGGGGTGGAGATTTCACTCCATATTTGCTGCGGTGCCAGCGGGCCACCGTTACCGATCAGGCTGACTTCGCCTTTGAGCAGCAGGCGCACGATTAGCAGTACGGTTTCCCATTCCGGCCAACCATAGGGCCGACGACCGTAGTGGGTCTCCGCTAGGTCATGCAGGACGATGCGTCGCGATTGTGAGGCAAGCAATTCAATGTGCTGGCTAACCTCTTTGAGGGCGCGCGGGTTGGCTTCGCCAGTGCTCCCCAGGTCAAGGCCCGGCGTTTGCGGCGTGGCCAGCATGGCCTGAATTTCTTTCTGAGGGTCACTACTCAGGTGCTGGATGTATCCCAGCTTGCTGAATGTATTACGCACCAGGTAGTCGAGCGCCTCCTCCGCTAGCATCGGTGCACTGGAAGCCTTCGTTTCAAGTTTGTTGCCTGCCACATACACATCGGCCTCACGCAACAGACGCTCCACGGTGGTACTCAGGCGCTGGCGGCGCTGGCGGTTTTCTTCTGCACGATCCTGAAGGATGCGCTTGGTGTTGTGCGGCAGCGTGCCGTCGTTTTTGTGCGTGATGTACTTGTCGGTTTGCAGGTACAGACGAAGTTCACGGGCCAAGTCACGCTCGTCCTCCAGACGCAAGAGCACACTGCCCTCCCCCTGACTGGATTCAAGAATGCAACGTTGCTCATTCCAAGTGCCACGATCATCAACCAGTGGGCTGATGACCGAGATCAGCAGGTCGCCATCAACGCGATTGCCTAGGGGATGCAGATCGCACTGGCGATTGAGGCCAAAGTCTTTGCCGTTGTCGGAGAAGCGAAACTTGCGTTGGCCACGCAGCGCTTCATCAAACAGCAACTGACCCAGCGCGCGGGCCTCATCGGCGCTAGTGAGGTCGACGTCCTTGATCTCGCGACTGATGTCACGTTCTTCGTTGGTCAGAAAGAAAAAGTCATCGCCATTACGACTGACCAGGGTTTCCTTTTCCAGGCGCTGGAGACTGTCTTCAATCTGCTTGCGCAGGCCCTGGCGGTCAGCGTCGATCTCATCGATAAATAGGGTGATCAGGTTATCGACGTTGCCCTTGATCTCATCGACGTATCGGATGAGGAACAGAGTCTTCAACACAAAGGGATCGAATTCTTGCAGGCTTGGGTTGCTGGCGGCATTGTCAATGGTCGATTTGACCACGCCCTCAAGAAAGCCCTCAATAGACGGATAGAAGCGGTAAAGCGGTACCAGGACGCCGACGTTGTTTTCACTGACGGCCTTGGCGGCTGATTGGAACGCATCTAGCAGCGAGCGCTCGCCTCGGGCCAAGTGGGTACCGGTGGCACCGGCCTTGCGAATGCTTTCAAAAATGCGCTGCACCAGCTGGAACTGATACGGCACAAAGGGGTAAACGGCGGCGAAATTGTCTTCGTCGGTGAACGCTTTGTATGTGCGCCCAGTGTTGGTGAAGCTGAGCTGGTTGCGCAGGATGTCAGCCTTCTCGCGGTAGATCTTGCGCAGGGCATCCTTGGGCTCTGGTTCTTTGTCGAGCAGGCGGCGCTGGATGACTTCATCGACGTTGCCGCTGGACAGCGACAAGCGGGTTTTGAAGCGACCCTGAATCTTGGAGAAGTCGTTAGCCTTGGAGGCGCGTACTTCACCCAGCACAGCGTCGATGTCTTCCTGTGAGGTAACCAGAACCCAGGCGCGACCACCACAGATCGTACCGAGGTTTTCGGTGATGGTTTGCAGGCTGAGCATCAGGTGGGTGTCCTGACCAATGAACTGGCCGACTTCGTCCACCAGGAACACGATGCGCTGATCCTTGCCGCGCTTATCTAGGTACTCCTTCACCCATTTGGCGAAGCTTTCGACGTTGAGGCTGAAGTCGTTTTCAAAACGCTCCACCCAAGCGTCGGCATCCTTGATTTCCTGCCCAAGGGTTTTCGACAGGGCAGTAGCCAACGCATCAACCTGGAAATGGTAGGCGTCGCGCTCATCTTCCCAAGTGGAGCCTGAAGCGTCAGCGAATGCCTGCTTGAACCCAGCAAACTTGCCCAGGTCGTCCAGGTGACGCTCCATGTGAGCGATATGCGGGTGATCGCCGCAGAAGCCCAAGCGCTCGTTGAAGATCTTCAGAAAGACACGAAGGATGGCGTCGCGGCCGTCACCGCTATCAGCCTTGCTGTCGATGTTGAACAGCAGCACATCCGTTTCGGCGGCGATGGCGCGCTTGATATCAGCGGCGAGCATCGGGTCGGCGATTTTGCGCTCAAAAAAATCTATGGCCTGGCGCGTGACGGCGTCCTTGCTGACCTGTTTGTTTTCCAGCAGGTAGGAGAGGATCTTCAAGAAATGCGATTTACCCGAACCGAAGAAACCGGAGATCCACACCCCTACTCGCCCCGACGCATCCTGGGGGTTGTCCAGGGCCGACAGGTAGCTTTCAAAAAAGCTGCGCAGATGCTGATCCAACTCGCGAGTGATGACGTACTCATCCAGCTCTTGCCAAACGGACTCAGCGTCATCCTGGTCAGCCTTGATCACGCCGTTGATCGAGCGGTGAATAGAGCGGGTAAACAGACTCTTGATTTGCACGGTGGACATCCTGTTCAGCTCACCAGTCGGAAAGCGCGGTAATAGGGTTTCTCGCCCAGCTGACCGAACAGCTTTAGCGATTGGCCGTCATAGAGGCCGGGATAGAAAACCACCAACGGGGTTTGCCCCATAAACGGCTGGAGGTTATTCAGAAGGTTGTGGGTGCGAATCAGCGGGTATGCACTGCCGACACCGTTGATGACCAGCAGGCCAAACTCACTTGGCGGATAGCGATCAACCAATTCTTTGGCGACCTTGCCTGCGTCAAGTGGTGCCTTGAGGGCCTTGAGCATGTAGTCGTCACCTTTCTTAGCTTGCATCTCGATGGATTGATCCAATTTGTTGCGGTCTTTCAGCATGTCGAGCATCAGTTCGAACAGGTTGATAAAGGCAACCTTGAGCTCAGGGCGGCGCTTGATAATCGCTCCTTGGAGAAACCGGAGGTGCTCGCGCACCTTCACTTCATCCTGCGGCAGATAATCGAAGGCATAGAACGGCACCTCGTTGCCCAAGCCCTGGCCACCGAGAAAGTCATCGGAGGTGACCTTATCCAGGATTTTATTGAGGCGTTCGTCGAGGTCGTTCACGGGCATACCTGAAGGCAATCGAGCACGTATTGCTCATTGTGTTGACGTAAATAGTGAAGAACCGCTGGTTCAATCTGCTGACTGCGTAGGCGCAAGCTACGGGTGTTCTCAATGAAACCAGCCTCGGCCAGCATACGCATGGCATTTTGCCTTAACTTAACCCGAGTGGAGTCACTGAGTGTAGGCATATTCGGTTGCGTACTCAGGCTGTCTTCGATGTAGGCGTCCCAGTGGCGCGCTTCTAAATGGGTGGCGAAACGGCGGAACTGATCGCGCACAACCGTACGCAGGAAGTCCCCGAACAACGGCGAGAACTTGACCGTGACTGCAAGAGCAGCGTGGGTGGCGACGGGGACGCTACCATCCCGTACCAGCGCCCACAGATCAGAGCTCATGGTTTGCAAACGTAAACGGGCCAGATTGGCGTAAGTGTCGGCAGTCCTGGCCGTGCGCTTTTGCAGAACATTTAAGTCGTGTATCTGCCTATCCCACTCCTGACCGTCTACACCCAGCAACAACAGCGCGGCAACGATTCGGGTCTCAGGCACAATCAGAGAACACTGCGTGAAGTTGGCTTGGTATGGACTGCTCATGGATGACTCTGGTTTGGTTTTTCAACCGCGGAAAAGTCCCTATTTTGAGAGTCTGGCCCGGCTAGCGCTAGCGTTGAGTATCCGAAGGTCTATTTAATTTCCGTCAGCCTCGAATAACAGAGGCATTATCGCCAGCCGGTATGATCGCTCTTACGACCTATCCATGCTCGTGCGATGATTATTCAGATCACGACCCGTCCATCTCAAGGTAGGGACGGCTCCGACGCTGGCGACCAACCTGGCCGCTGGACAAATAGCCCCGAACCAGTCAATGGGGCAATTATTATGAACTCGGGACGTCATGGTTGGCCGACGAGCCACAGGACAGGTCAACGTTAACAGGTAAGTGGTATGGAATGCATGCCTGCTTAAGCCGCATAAGCTGGCCTGGCTCCTTGAGCGCGCCATAAAGCTGCCAAATACCGAAAACCCTCTGAATCTTCAGTTCGCTACTCACAAGTAGAAGCAGTGCGCAAACCGTTGGAAGATCAGTTCAATAAGCTGGTTGGCGGACCTGCAGTGCGAGAAACGCATCAATGATGCAGATATCAGTGACATGATCTGGCCTGATGAAGAAAAAAGGTCCTGCGAAGCAAGACCTTTTTCATACCGGGACTAGCGATTCCCGCTTCTACCTCACCTCAACAATATCCAAAGCCCGATTCGCCAACAGTTCACTCACCTCAATCATCTGCAAAATCCCCAGCGCAAAATGCCGTCGTGATCCCTCAAGACCAAACGCCAAATCACTGATCATGGCATTAGCCGAAGCCAGGTTTTCACTGAGATTAGCAAGCAGACATTCCGAATCAACATCCGGTGCGATACGGAAGATGGTGTTGGGTTTGTCAGACATTTCGCCCTTCGGCATAGGCTTCAGGTAGTAATCCAAAGCCCGGTTGGCAGCCTCATCAAGCTTATTGTTACGAGCAGACTGAGCGCGAGATACATGCTCATCTGCGGTCGGAGGGTTCGGTGTAATTTTGACCATAGCCTTAACTCTCTTTGGTGAGGCCACGACCCTCTCGCTGCTAAACGAGTGGGTGGCAGCTGTACGCGGGTTAGCAGACCGACGAGTTAAGAATCGGCGCGCCCGAGGGCGCCCCACGCACAGCCACCATCAAGTGCAGGGATGGGGATACCTGACTGATGAAGCTTGATGCGACTCAACTCGACGGGCTGCTAAACCCGATCACTGATGGGCAGTGACAGGATCAAAACTACCGACGCGGCCAAGGACGCACAAGCCGGCGGATTCTGGCGTAGTTGTAGGCAATGGCGCAAGGCGATGTCGGTCGTGGCTAGTCTCCTGGAGTCACGATAAACAGCTGGCCGGAATGTTGCTGATGCACCGCTATCGCGAGCAAGTTCGCTCCCACAGAGGAGCTTGTGTACGTACGTCGCTGGGGAATGCATTCGCAACCGACTGCATCCTTGCAGCCAGTCGCGAAGAGGATTACGTCTCGTTGTTCAATAGGGCTTGCGAGCAACATCGCAATGAATCAGGCGGGATATCTCGATCATACCCCCAACGGTTTTGTCATCGACCGCAAACCCGCTGCCTGAAACCCCTGCGCCGCTATTACTTGAGTGTGACGTCGAGCATCGGCGGGATGTAACCGTAGTCGTACTCGGCCACCACGAAGGTCTGCTGCCCTTTGATTTTCATGCCCACCGTGGGTGCCTCGGTGCCACCCACCCGAATCTGCGTGCCGGTTTCATCGGTCGGTACGCTGTCGATGAAGGAGGTCACCAGGCCGTTTGGCATTACATAGTGCGAGTAGGTCTGGAATGGCTGGGAGGATGGGTTGCCCAGCACCAGGCCGGATCCGTTCAGCGGAACGTAAGGGCCGAAGAGCGAGTCCGCGACGAAACCGTACACGCCGTCCGGCCCGGTCACGCCGTCGGCGTAGGTGAAGGTATGGCTGATCGTGAACAGGTAGTACTTGCCATCCTGGAACACGAAGTGCGGGCGCTCGGTCTGGTCGTTTACCCCCACGGCGGTCAGCAGTGGCGGCAACATTTCCCAGTCGTCACCGTCCGCGTCGCGGGCCACGGCGATGCCGACACAGGCGGTCTGGTAGCGCGAGTTGCCGACATCTTCATAACCCGGTGGCACATCGCCGATTTCTGCCTCTCCCACTTTGTGCGAGCCGCGCTCACCGGCCACGTTGCCCTCGAACAGCATGTACAGCTTGCCGTCTTTCGGATCGCGGAAAGGCCATGGGTCGCGGAAACCCCAGAACGCGTTTTGGGCTTCGGTCTGGTACATGTTGCCGTCGGCCTCGAACAGCGGCTTGACCTTCTCGAAGCCGACCATGCTGACACCATGTTCAGTGGTCACCACCCGACCGCGCACTTTGACGATGGTCGCGCCCGGGGTGACGGCGGTGTAATACAGGTCCACTTCACCGCGGTCGTTCAACAGGATCGGCGTACCGGCCCATTCGCGAGCGGTCGGCGAAACGCCTTCGGCCATGACACGGCCACCGAATTCCCAGTTCTTGCCGGTACGAGAGAACCAGTAGTACATCTTTGCCCGACCGTGACGATCGTTCCAATCGCGGAGGATGTCGTAGTTACCGTCCTCGTCGAGGTACTGCGGGTCGTTTGGATGACGATCGGCCGTGAGGGTGAAGATCACCGACCAGCCATCGACAGACGTCACGTTACCGTCCAAGTCGCGCAGGGGCATGGTGTCCCAGATGAATACGTCGTTGTTCAGTACCGGGAAATCCGCGCGGACCAGCGGCTGAGTGGTGGTGGGGTCATCCGCCCGGACTTTCAACGCGTCAGCGCGGGTCCAAAGGCTGGGTTGATGGGGGGTTGCACCGAACTTTTCAGGATTGGTTTTCATGAGTTATTGCCTCGTCCATGAATGGATTCAAATAAATGATGTTTTAGAAATACTGTATGCACATACAGTGAAGCCACCTTATAGAGGCTCATGCATGCGGGTCAAGCAAAAAAATGCATTTGTGCATATTTTGGTTTTTTATTGAAGCTGATACGTTTCAGCAATGAGCGTTTGCAGAAGTTGATTCATGAGGAGATCACCGACGTTGGCTGCACGGTCGGTGCAGTGAACGTTACTCGGTGGAAAGCGCGCGTAACGGGGCAACGGGCGGAAGCAGTGCATAGAAGGATGGGGCAACTGAGCTGCGCGTTTTGCGCAAAGGCCAATGCAAGGTGGGGAGCCGAAAAAAGCTTTGATTTGTCGCAGTCAGCGATAAGAAAGGAAGCGGGTCGTCGTGAGCTATTCGTGAGGTGGAGAGTCAGCGGCAGTGATGTTGACTGGTGCGCCGCCATCGCGGGCAAGCCTTGCTCCCACAAGGGTTTGACTTGGTTGCGGGGTTGGGTTTACTGGCCTTTTCGTGAACATGCCCGCTTCCACAGAGGGCTGACACAACGTGTCGCTGTTTTTTGATTTCTGCGACACGTTCTCTACTCATGTCGCTGCCGGCGACATGAGTAGAGAACGTATCGTCAAAATGGCGTTTTAGCGACATGAAAGGTAAAGCGACTCCTTCGGACTGACTCGCCCCTCACCCCAGCGTATTTAAACAAACCACCTTCGGCTGGGTCATTTCCTCATAGGCAAACCGCACCCCTTCCCTGCCCAAACTCCCGTATTTCGACCCGCCAAACGGCATCGCATCAAAGCGAAAATCCGACGAATCATTGATCATCACGCCCCCGGCTTCGATCCGCCGTGCAGCGCTCATCGCGGTGCTGAGGTCGTTGGTGAAAATCCCGGCGTGAAGGGCGTATTCAGGTTCGTTCGCCAACGCGATGGCCTCATCAAACGTGTCGAACGGCTGCAACACCACCACCGGCGCAAAGGCTTCGTTGCGCCAGAGTCGGCTGGAATGATCGACGTTTTCCAGGACGGTGGCGGCGTAGCAGGTGCCGTGGCGGCGGTGGCCGCAGAGTAAGGTGGCGCCTTGTTGCAGGGCTTCGTTCACCACTTGCTCGGCGTTCTGCGCGGCCTGTTGGGTGATCATAGGGCCGATGTCGGTGCCTGCGAGCAGAGGGTTGCCGACGACGAGGGCTTGGGCCTGGTTGACGAAGCGTTCGCGGAAGGCGGCGTAGATCGGTGCGTGGATGAGCAGGCGTTGGGTGCCGATGCAGTTTTGCCCGGCGGCCCAGAAGGCGCCGGAGACGCAGCTTTCGACGGCGGCGTCGAGGTTGCAGTCGGCCATGACGATGACCGGGGCGTTGCCGCCGAGGTCCATGGCGAGTTTTTTCAGGCCGGCGCTGCGGGCGATTTGTTCGCCGGTGACGAAGCCGCCGGTGAAGGAGATCATCCGCACGTCGCGGGCGGCGACCAGGGCTTTGCCGAGTTCGGCGCCGCCGGTGGCGACGGTGACCACGGTTTGTGGCAGGCCGGCGGCGACCAGGTACGAGACCAGTTTGAGCGCCGACAACGGCGCCAGCTCGGACGGTTTGAGGATCACCGCGTTGCCGCCGGCGATGGCCGGGCCGAGTTTGTGCGCCACCAGGTTCAACGGGTCGTTGTAGGGGGTGATGGCGACGATCAGGCCCAGGGGTTCGCGGGTGAACCAGCCTTGGCGCGATTCGGCGCCTTCGTAGGCGTCGAACGGCACGATTTCGCCGGCGTTGCGCTTGGCTTCTTCGGCGGAGAGCTTGAGGGTGTTGACGCAGCGTTTGACTTCTTTTTCCGCCTGTTTGAGGGGCTTGCCGGCTTCGTCGACGATCAGCCGGGCGAAGGCTTTGGCGTCGCGTTCGATGTTCAAGGCAGCCTGTTCGAGGATGCTTGCGCGGCGATGACGCGGCAGTGCGGCGCAAGCTTGTACGCCGCTGCGTCCGGTCTCCAGCAGGTGTGGGACTTCTGAGGCGCAAACGTCCACGACGGTGCCGACGACGCTGCCGTCAAATGGGTTGAGGACTTCGATGTGCGGTTCGACGACCGCCAGGGCCAGGCGCGATACGTTCACAGGGTGTGCTCCTGTTTGCGGGTTGCCGATTGGTGGATGTGGATGATGTCCGAGAGCAATGCGAAGGCGGTTTCAGTGCGGCCTGCGCCCGGACCGGAGACGGTGACGGCGCCAAGCAGTTCGCTGGTGAAGGACACGGCGTTGGTGGCGCCGCTGATGCTCGCCAGTGGGTGGTCGTTGCTCAGTAGGCGCGGTTCGACGCTGGCGCTGATGGAGCCGTCGGCATTGCGGGTGGCGGCGCCGATGAGTTTCCAGCGCGCGCCGTTTTGTCGGGCTTTTTCGATGTCGTCGAGGCTGAGGGAGGAGATGCCGCGGCAGGTGACGTCGTTGACGGTGAGTTTGGCGTCGAGCAGTTCGTTGGCGAGGATCACTACTTTCAGGCGCACGTCGTGGCCTTCGACGTCTGCCGTGGGGTCGGCTTCGGCGTAGCCCAGGGCTTGGGCCTGGCTGACGGCTTCGGCGAATCCGAGGCCGCCTTCCATGGAGGTGAGGACGAAGTTGGAGGTGCCGTTGAGGATGCCTTCGAAACCGCTGATCGAACTGCCGGCCAGGGATTGTTTGGCCAGGCGAATGACCGGGGTGCCGCTCATCACTGAGCCTTCGTATTCGAAGGCGACGTTGTTGCGCCGGGCCAGGGCCTTGAGCTCGGCGCCGTGCAGGGCGATGGGGCCTTTGTTGGTGGTGACCACGTGTTTGCCGCGCTCCAGCGCCCAGCGACAGAACGAGGTGGCGGGCTCGCCGTCCACCGGGTTGGTGAAGGTGGCTTCGGCGATGATGTCGGCGCCGCAGTCTTTGATCACGGCTTCGTTGAGGGCATCGACGGTGCCGCCGGGGAGTTGGGCCATGGCGCCTTTGGTGGTGGGCAGTTTGGCCAGCGATGCGGCGTCGAGGCCGTGGCGGTCCATCACCGAACCGAGGAACAAGTCGGTAACGCCGACGATTTTCAGGGTGAAGCCGAGTTCGGTTTTCCAGCTTTCGTTACGCTCGGCGATGAGCTGAGCCAATGCCCGGTTCACACCGCCGAAGCCGACCAGCGCCAGTTTGTATTCAGTCATTTTTGTTATGTCCTTGATCCGGGTGATGAGGTTGTTGGGATCTAGGTTAGGGGGGTGGGCTGGGCAGTGAAATATGCCAATTTGCTCTATTTTCTGGGCGTTTTGACCAGGGAGGTGGGCGAAGCGGCAGGCATGGAAAAAAGCCAACAGCTTGGCTGAAATCTCAGGTTAGTAAGATTGATTTGTGGCGAGGGGATTTATCCCCGTTGGGCTGCGAAGCAGCCCCGAAACCATCCGGCACGGTGTGTCAGGTTGATTGAGTTCGATCTGCTTGGGGCTGCTGCGCAGCCCAGCGGGGATAAATCCCCTCGCCACAGGGTTTGGGGTGGCTGGAGCACCTGCGGGCACCCTCAGCGGCGGCAAGCATGCTGGGCCCACTGGCAGGACACATGACCCTGTGGGAGCGGGCTTGCTCGCGCAGACGGCGGCACAGTCAACATTGATGTTGCTTGATACGCCGCCTTCGCGAGCAAGCCCGCTCCCACAGGATTTAAACTTTAGGCAGGCTGCGGGCCTAGACCACCGACGACAACACAAACGACGTCACCGTGTTCTCCACCCCAGGCAACGCAGATATCTCCTTCCAAACCTTGTGCACCCGCTCCGGATTCGCCGCACCCACCCGCAGCATCAAATCAAACTCGCCACTCATCACATCGCACTGCTGCACTTCCGGCATCGCGCGCAGGGCTTGCAACACTTCCGCGCCGCGCATGCGGTCGTAGCGGTAGACGAAGATCACGGCGTTGATGTTCGAGGAGGCTTGCCCGCCCTCGCCGGTGCGTACGGTGTAGCCCTGGATCGCGCCGTCGCGTTCGAGGCGTTCGATGCGTTGGCGCACGGCGTTGCGTGAGAGGTTGACCTTGGCCGCTAGTTCGGCGTGGGCGGCCCGGGCGTTGAGGCGTAGTTCGGCAATGATGCGTTCGTCGAGAGGGTCGAGGATTCGCTTCATGGGGCCTCCGGTTATAGAGCAGCGAGCAGTTGTTGGAGGGCACCGAGGTCGTCCGGCTGGATGCGATGGATCTGCGCCGGGCCATGCTCGGACATGGGACGCGGTTGCGGCGCAATGTTGATCCCCAACTCGCCGAGCAGCACCGCCGATTTGGCCGGTGAAATCTCGCCCAAAGTCACCATCGGCGCCACCAGGCTGCGGCGGTACAAGCGCGCCGCGAGCACGCCCGTGGCGGTATGCGGATCGATGACATAACCGGTGTCGCGATACAGCGAAGTGATTTCCTCCAAGGTCTGTTCATCCGTGACCGCGTAGGAGTCGATGATCATCCGCGCCTGCAGCCAGAACTCGTTGGCGATGGTCATCTCGCCAGTGGTTTCGAAGGTTGCCATCAGCACGCTCACGGCCTGGTCATCGTGGCCGTAGAGCTCCCAGAGAAACCGCTCCAGGTTGGAAAAGATCGACAGGTCCATGGCCGGCGACAAGGTCTTGTTGGCGCGCAAGCGGGAGTAGTGGTTCTTCAGGAACAACTGGTGCAGCGCGTCATTCTGGTTGGTCGCGACGATCATCTGCGTGATCGGCAAGCCCATTTTCTGCGCGATGTAGCCGGCGTAGACCTCGGCAAAACTCGCCGCCGGCACGCTGAAACCAATCGGGCGCTGACCGCCGCCCAGTTGCAGCACGGCGTGGAAGTAAAACACCAGTTGCGCCATGACGCTGACCCAGTTGCTGGAGTTGAAACTGATCGCCTCGCGCCCGGTGCACGGCCACTGCCGGAACAAGCGGGTGACGAGGGTCTGGCATTCGTCGAAGCTGCCATTGACGGCGAACTGATGAACCCGCGGATGGGCCGCCGCTTGCAGGTGCTGGCGTTGTTCTTGCGGCACGCCAGCCTCCGGGTAAATCACCACCACGTCGGTTTCATCGCAGTGCTTGAAAGCTTCGATGGCGGCCAACCCGGTGTCGCCGTTGGTGGCGCCGATCACCACGGCGCGACGCTGGCGTTTGCGCAGGAAGTACTGCACCAGCCGCGCCTGCAACTGCGCGGCAAAATCCTTCGAGGAATGGGTCGGGCCGTGGAACAGTTCCAGGACCCATTCGTTGCGATCCACCTGGTGCAACGGCGCCAGGGAGCGATGGCTGAACGGGCTGCCGGCGTCCTTGAGCACGCGCTTGAAGTCGGCCTCGGGGATCGCCTCGCCCACGAACGGACGCATCACTCGATAGGCCAGTTCGTCATAGGCCAGGGTCGACCAATTGGCGATGTCCTGGGGTTCGAACTGCGGCAGTTCAAGCGGGACGAACAGCCCGCCGTCTTCAGCGATGCCCGACAACACGACCTTTTCGAAATCGACCTGCACGGCTGCATTCCGGGTACTTACATAGCGCATGGTTGGCTCCGGCCATTTATTTAAAACGATGTGCCTGCTCGACCAGCCAGGTGGAAAACATCACCGCGTCGGGGTGCTGGTCGGCCCCGGAACTGCGTACCAGGTAGAACGACTCGCTGGCTTCGATGCGCTGGGTGAAGGGCTCGACCAGCCGCCCTTCTTCAAGCAGGTCAGCCACCATCGACGAGCGAGCCAGGGCAATGCCCTGCCCCAGTTCGGCCATGCGCAAGGTGCAAACCAGCGTGTCGAACTGCATGCCGGTCGAAGAATCGACGCCGTCCGCGCCGACCATGTTCAACCAATAGCCCCAACCTTCTTCGTAACCCAGCACGTGCAGCAGCGGATGCTTGGCCACGTCCGCCGGCATCTGCAGTGGCGAACGCGCCATCAGTTCTGGCGAGCACACTGGAAACAAGGTGTCCCAGGTCAGGCGCTGCGACACCAGGCCGGGCCATTGACCGTGGCCCCAGCGGATTTCCATGTCGTCTTCCCCGTCCAGCTCCTTGACCCAGATGTTGCTGATGTAGCGGATATCGACCTGGGGATGGGCCTGGCGAAAACTCACCAACTTGGGCGCCAGCCAGTGCACGAAAAACGCCAGGCTGCCGCGCACCTTGATCGGCCGGCGTTTGTGCTGACCAAAAATCTCGTTGGTGCCGACCGCCAGCCGGGTAATCGCATCCTGCACCACCGGCAGGTAGGCCTGGCCTTCCTCGGTCAAGCCCAGGCCACGGGGCAAGCGCTTGAACAGCGCCACTCCCAGATGACTCTCCAATTGACGGATCTGCTGGCTGACCGCACCTTGGGTCAAGCACAACTCTTCGGCCGCGTGGGTGAAGTTCAGGCAACGGGCAGACACCTCGAATGCCCGCAGCCAGTTCAATGGGGGTAACGGCTTTTGCTTCATGATCGGACCTCGCTGACACCCCTTCCACCGAGCGCACCGGCCACGCCTCAGCGCTGGCTAGAACGCGTCGGACGGCTGTGCCAAGGGGGCGACCGACAAGCGTTGCTCGCGGCTTTTGCGGGTAATGAAATACACGAAATAGCACCAGGCAATGAAGGGCAAGCCGAAGTACAGGGCCACCCGCTGTTCAGGATCGAACGCGATCCCGACACACGCCAGGCTGCAGCATACCAGCGCCCCCAGCGGCACCCACGGATAACCGCGGACGCGGAACTTGAGGTGGCGAATGTCGCCGCCATTGGCGACATAGTGGCGACGGAAGGCAATCTGGCTGGCGGCAATGCTCATCCACACCACCACCACGGCCAGGCCGGAGATCGACACCAGCGCCAGGTAGATGGTGTCGGCGGCAAACACGCTGCTGAGCAACGAAGCGGCGCCACCGGCCATGCTCACGATGATCGCGTTGAGCGGCGTGCCCATGCGGGTCAGGGCCGAGAACTGCTTGGGCAAGTGCCCTTGGTCACTGAGGGTCCACAGCATCCGTGAGGCGGCGTACAGCCCGGAGTTGGCCGCCGAGAGCAAGGCGCTGATGATCACGAAGTTCATGATGTCGGCTGAGTACGGAATGCCGATGTAGGTGAAGACGGTGACGAAGGGGCTCTCTACCAGACCGGCCTGGTCGCGGGGCAACAAGGTCGCCAGGACAAAAATGGTCCCGACAAAGAAGATCGCCAGACGCAACACGGTGGTGCGAATGGCGCGCGGCACATTGCGTTGCGGGTCTTTGGTTTCACCGGCGGCGATGCCGATCAGTTCCGTGCCGGAGAACGCGAAGGCGACCGCCAGCAGCGTCATTGCAATGGGCATGAAACCGGTGGGAAACAGCCCTTCGCGAGTGAAGTTGCTCAGCCCGATGCTGTGCGCCTGGTCGATGTTCAACAGGCCGAGAATCGCACCGCCGCCAATCAGCAGGAACACCACCACCGTGACCACTTTGATCAACGATAGCCAGAACTCGGTCTCGGCAAACAAACGCACCGAGATCACGTTGGTGAGGAACACCACGCCAGCAAACAACGCACTCCAGATCCACACGGGCGTGTCCGGAAACCAGCGCGTCATCAAGATACCGGCGGCGGTGAATTCAGAACCGATTGCCACGGTCCAGGTCAGCCAGTACAGCCAGGCCACGGTGTAGCCGGTGCCCGGGCCGAGAAACCGTGTGGCGTAGGTGCTGAACGAACCGGTTTCCGGCATCTGCACCGCCAGCTCCCCCAGGCACATCATCACCATGTAGACCATGAGTGCGCCGATGATGTAGGCGATCACCGCGCCCAAGGGGCCGGCCTGGTTGACGGTGTAGCCGGAGGTCAGGAACAGCCCGGTACCGATGACGCCACCCAAGGCCAGCATGACGATATGGCGCGTCTGCATTTCCTGTTTAAAACCGGCACGCGTGTCGAGGTGTTGTTCTTTTATGGACATGGTTGTTCTCATGAAAGTTGTTAGGGCGCGCGTTAACGTCCGCGACAAGTTACTGGGCAGAGTAAAAGTGCGTCACCACTAAGTTTTATTATTATTCCTATTCATGAACGCCCCATTCACAGCCTTGTTATGGGGTACCAACTTTCAAACTTCAGTTTGCGGCTTCGATGTGGACTTCATTGAGGTGCGGATTGAGGGTCTTTTTGACGAAGGCGAATGCCTGTTTCAGATCGTCCAGTAGATCATCGGTGTCTTCGATACCCACGGAGACCCGCACCAACCCTTCGGAGATGCCCAGGGCCAGACGTTCCTCGAGGGTGTTTTCAACATGGCTGGTGGTGCGGGCCGGGCCGTAGATGGTTTCCACCGCGCCGAGATTGCCGGCGCAATGGGCAAAGCGCAGGCGCGGCAATAGCACCTTGACCGTGTCCATGCCACCGACCAGGACAAAACTGACGATGGCGCCGAAGCCGGACATTTGCGCACACGCCACCGCGTGGTTCGGATGGCTGGGCAGGCCGGGGTAATTCACCGATTCCACCAAGGGTTCGGTGCCGAGGTATTCCGCCAGGGCCCGGGCACTGGATTGCTGCTGACGCATGCGCAGCACCAGGGTTTTCATGCCGCGAATGATCATGTAGGCCGAGAACGGGTCGAGCGATGCGCCGTTGATTTCCCGATAGTGCCGAACCTTGGCCATCAAGGCGGCGCTGCCGCAGACCAGGCCGCCGAGCACATCGCCATGGCCGCTGAGGAATTTGGTCGCGCTGTGGATCACCACGTCCACGCCCAAGGCCAGCGGGTTCTGGTTGAGCGGCGTGGCGAAGGTATTGTCCGCCACCACCACGGCACCAACGCGCTTGGCTGCTGCCACCAAGCGTGGGATGTCGAGGATTTTCAGGGTCGGGTTAGTCGGCGTTTCCAGGTACACCAACTGGCAACCCTTGGCGATTTCCCGCTCGATCTCTTCGTGATCGAACGTCTCGCACAAAGTCACGTCCACGCCCATGCGCGGCAGGAATTCTTCGAAAATCTTGTTGGTGCCGCCGTAACTGTCCTTGGTCGACACCACTCGATCGCCGTGGGCCAGGAAGGTGTAGAGCACACTGCTGATCGCCGCCATGCCACTGCTGAACGCCACGGCGGACTCGGCCATTTCCAACTCGCAGATCTTGGCTTCGAGGGTCTCGACAGTGGGGTTGCTCATGCGGCTGTAGATAAAGCCTGGTGCCTTGCCCAGCGCGACGTCGTACCAGACGTCGATGTCGTCATAGCCATACGCGGCGCTGACCACGATTGGGGTTTGCGTGGCGTTATAGGGATGCCTGACTTGCTCCCCGCCCCACACCGCCCGGGTTGCCGCACCCGCATTTTCAAGCCCTGCGCTGTCAGGTTTATTGTTCATTGGGACTACTCGCACTCAAGGGGTGAACGTTGAGCCATTCACCGGATCTGGGGGCCAATATAGGGAAAAGCCGCCGGCCCGAGAAACGATGTTATCGGTGCCAAAGGGGTGGTTTTTTTAATGGCTGAGTACGAAGTAGCGACGTGTAAGTCAGTGGTGAACCTGTGGGAGCGGGTTTGCTCGCGATGAGGGTGGGTCAGTTGCCATTGAGGGTGACTGATACTCCGCTATCGCGAGCAAGCTCGCTCCCACACCGGGGGTGGCGTTGATTTGCTGTGCGGGAGGGCGCGAGGTGTCATGGCGCTGAAAATCGATAGAGAGTGCTTCGCAGCCCAACGGGAGCAAATCACGAACCAGCGCTCAAAGACTGCAACCAGTGCCGATGGTAATCAGCCTGCTCTGTAATATCGTTGGTTAAGTCCTTATCTTCATAATCAAAAATATTGACCATGTCATCCTTACCTACCATTACCTTCCCCCTCATATCCATAACTACGACAAACGAGATTCAACCCACTCTTTAAAAAAAACCTCTTGCTCACTCGGATCGCTCGCCAAGTTGCTATCATCGTAATCAAATATATAAACAACATCATCGAGAGATGGAGTGACACCCACATTCAACTCATACGCTTTTAGCCCAAGCGACATCTGCGCCGACATACCGGACAGATGAACATTTTTCTTAGCACCCTTACAAAAAAATATCACATCCGGATTGTCTCGCCGAAGACTCGCAAAACACTTATAAAAATTACCGCCCACATAAGTTCTATCAACACCATCTGCCGCAGGAAAAGTTATTGCAATTTTTTCAGAATCACACACAAGAAAAAGCCTTTCTTTTTTTCCTCCCCTAGACACACACACCTCCACCTTAGAAATCATTTTTTTATTCTCCTATTAGGGTTAGGTATGGAATAGCCAAACTCTTTTCCATTATCAAGTATCAAGGTCGCGCCAAGCACATCTTCATTTTTTATGCGATCTGGAATGGCAATCTCTTTTTCAGCCCCGAACAAATATGAAGCCCCTAGCTCTTTTTTCAAATCGTGCCCTGGAATTTTTTGCAATGTATACAAGTATCCTATTCTCGTATAATCACCGGTGGCAAACTTCTTTCCTACCTCCCTTGAATAGGAGGTACTAATATAGTAACTAGGAGGCCAATCACTATCCATAGAGTGCAAGAAAAGACTCTTGCTTTTTCCTTTGCTTTTAAAACCGTTTTCAAAAACATCTTCGGGATTTCGCTCATCACCGCGATATAGAAAATCCTCTTCTTTTTTAGGAATAGGTAGCTTAGGTTCCGTTTGACCAACAGCCACCTTCGCCGCCGGATCCTGCTCCCCAACCGTCGGCCGACACCCACCCTTCCCCGGACAATCCACCAACCCCAACGGATCCACCCACCCCGTCGGGTTCAGGGTGTACCGATACCCATTGAGCCCTCCCGCCAGTTTGCTCGGGTCGGGTGTGAGGTAGCGGCCGGTCTCGGGATTGTAGTAGCGGTGGCGGTTGTAGTGCAGGCCGCTTTCCGGGTCGAAGTACTGGCCCTGGAAACGCAAAGGTTGCTCAAGCTGTTCGCCGCCGCCGTGCTTGAGTTCGGTGAGTTTGCCGTAGCCGTTGTAGCGCGCCGACCAGACGATCTGTCCGCTGTAACTGGTCAGTTCCTGGGGCGTGCCCAGGTGGTCGAGGTGGTAGTAGAACGGGCAGGCGTTCAGGCCTTCGCCGTCGAGCATCGCCAGTGGGCGGAAGGTGCCTGGTTCGTAGACGTAGCTGCGGTGGTGGCGCGGGCTGTTTTCGGCGACCAACTGATCGCCCTGCCAGAAAAATTCCGTGGTCAGGCCGTCCACGGTCTTGCTGATGCGTCGGCCGAAGGCGTCGTAGCGGTAGGACGTTTCGCGGCCGTCCGCCGTGGTGACGCCGATCAGGCGGTGCTGGCTGTCGTAGCGGTAGGCGCTGACCAGGGCCTGGCCGCGGCGCTCGCGAATCAGGTTGCCGAAGGCGTCGTAGTCGTAGTGGCGGTCGCCTTCCTTGAGCAGGCGGTTGCCCTTGAGGGTGGTCGGGCCGGGGCGGTCCTGCATCATCAGGTTGCCGGCCGGGTCATGGCAGAAGTGTTCCGGCGGCTCGCTGTGGGAAAAGTCGATGCGGGTCAGGCGATCCAGCGGGTCGTACTGGTAGCGGCGCCGGCTGCGGTTGTCGGAAAGGGTCTGCAGGTTGCCCCGGGGGCTGTAGGCATAATCGCGCCAGAACAGTTGCTGCTGTTGGCTCTGCCACACGGTCTGGGCCTTGAGGCGGCCCTGTTCGTCGTACGCGTAGTCGCTGAGCAGCCGGCCCTGCTGGCGTTGCCGTTCGCGACCGGCGTCAAAGCGGTGTTCGGTCAAGCGCGAGCCGTTGAGGTCGATGGCGGTCAGCGCGCCACCTGGGGCATGGTGGTAGTCGAGCTGGCTGTCGTCCGGCAGGCGCAGGTGGTTGAGGCGCCCGCAAGCGTCGTAGCGATAACGCAGGGTGCCCCAGCCCTGGTGCTCGCCGACCAGCCGGTCCTGGGTGTCGTACTCGAAGGCCAGCGGACGATCGCTGCCGTCGTTGACGTGGACCAACCGGCCCAGTTCGTCGTAGCGGTACTCGATGGCCTGGCCGTCGGGCAAGGTCTTGACCCGCAGCCGCCCGGCCGCGTCACGCTGGTAGCGGGTGACCCGTTGCGAACCGTCTTCGCCGTGCTCGGTTTTCTCCCGCAAGTGGCCGTTGAGGTCGTAAGCGTAGGTGGTGCGTTGGCCGTCGAAGCCGACTTGTTGTCGGATCAAGCCGTTGGGCGTGTAGTCCAGCTGATATTTTTCGCCGGATTCGTTTTCGATCTCGGTCAGCAGCAGCCGCGCCGAGTCGTAGCGGAATTTCAGTTCGCTGCCATCGGGGTTCAGGCGACGGCTGACCAGGTGCAGGTCGTCGGCGTATTCGTAGCGAGTGAGGCGGCCCTGTTCATCGCGCTCGGCGGTGACCTTGCCGTAGGCGTTGTAGCTCCAGGTCCGGGTGGCGCCGCTGGGCAAGGTCACTTGCAGCAGTCGGCCGACGGCGTCCCATCGGTAGTGCGTGAGGGCGCCGTGTTCGTCCTTGCGGCTGAGCAAACGTCCCAGGGCGTCGTAGGAAAAACACCGACGCCCGCCATCGGGCAGGATCTCTTCGGTCAGTTGGCCCAGGCGACTCCAGGCGAACCGATGTTCGCCGCCGTCCGGGTCATACCTCGCCAGCAGTTGCCCGTGGGCGTCGTAGGCATATTCCGTGCGCCAGCCATCCGGATCGATGCTCACGATCACATCGCCCCGGGCATTGCGCCGGTAGGTCCACACGGCCTGGCCACGGGAACGGGTATGCAGGAAACCGTTGCGGTATTCGTAGGACGTCGGCACTTCGTCCGCCGGCATCAGCGCCACTAGCCGTCCGACTTCGTCGTAGCGGTATTCGCTGACCGCCCCCAGCGGGTCCTGTTCGGCGATCAACCGGCCCTGTTCGTCATAGGCCTTGAGGTGCTCGCCACCGTCGGGCTCGACCTTGCGCAGCAGCCGCGCCCGGTCGTCGTGGACGTAAACTTCCTGGCTGCCATCCAGGTGCCGGACCGTGACGCTGCCGTCCTCGCCCCAGGTGTAGCGGCTGTCCATCTGCGCAAACGAGGCCCAATGCCGGACGCAGCGGGAGGCCGGCCCGAGGCCTTGCCATTCCCAGTAGAAACTCGCCCCGCCGGCCAGTTGCCGCTGGAGGATGACGTGTCGGTCGTCGTAGTCGTAGCGTTCGCTTTCGCCGGCGGCATTGGTCGCTTCGATCAGTCGGAAACGTCCGTCGTAGCGGTAGGTCACCAGCGTCTGCTCGGTCCGCCAGGCTTCGTCGAGGGTGATGGCCGGGTGGAAGCTCTGGTAGTCGACGGCGATCAGGTGGCGCTGCTCGTAGCGCAGGCGCAGGGCGCGGCCGGCACCGTTGTCCAGGCGGCTGATGTCGCCATGGATGTTGCGCTGGACCGTCAGGCGGTTGTCGTGGCGGTCGCTGAGGGCGACCAGGTGGCCGTCGCGAAAGTGCAGGAACGCGGCGTCCGCACCGGCTTGGGCAACGATCAGTTCGTCCGACTCGGTACCGAGGTAGATCGCCGCCCGGGCCAGGCTGTTGTGGATCGCCGGACGCTGGGCGTTGGGCAGTGGAAAGGTGGTGCGCCGGTTTTCCTGGTCGACCCAGACGACCTGCTCGCCGTCGAGCTCCAGGCGATGGGCCAGGGCATGGCTCCAGCCGCGCCCGAGCCCGACGTCCAGGTCGGCGGCGCTGGTGCGGTACAAACGGGTGAAGACGAACGGCAAGCGGCCATCGAGGGTGCCGTCGTCGAGGGTCAGCAGTTCTTCGCCGGTGACCATCGACACCGGGCAGCCGCTGGTCTGGGTCTGGGCCGCGGTGTCGGCGCTGTCGCCATTGGGGTTTTTCGATTGGGTTGGGGCGTCGTCGTGGGGTTCGTATTTGCTTAGCCGGGTGGCCCCTTGAGACTTTTCCCGCGCTACAGCGGCCGGGTTGCTGACGGACAGTGGTGCAGAATGTTCAGGGGTGATGTGCAAGGGTCCGACAGGTGTCGGTTTTAAAGGCGCACGCTGGCTGACCACCAATGGTTTGAGCACATCGACATGTTGATTGAGCCGGTCGGGGTTGAGTTGACCCAATCTCAGGCTCGACGCCAGCAACCACTCCCGGGCCCGCTCCGAGCGAACCTGGCCCAAGACTTTACCGCTCATGCGAAGACCCAGGCCCAGCCCCCCGGTCAAACGCATCAGCAGGAAATTGATCAATACCGAAGCGCGCAGCTCCCCGACGATTTCAGCCAGGTACTGGGGTGGCAACATCCGTAGCCAACTGGCGAACGCCGCCATGTGGATGAAGAGCAACGGCTCGTCGCTCAACACCATCAACCCTCTGGCGATTGCCTCAGAGGAAGCCTTCAGTAATTGTTCAAGCTCGACGCGGGTCAGGTACTCCAACAGCTTTTCGCTGTTGGCCTGCAGATCAGCCAGCAGCTCGAAAACCTGTTTAACGTCGTCCCACAGCTGATGCAGGGCGTTTTCGAAGCCGCGCCAATCGGCTCGCTGCAATACGCCGTAGCGTTCAAGAAAGCCGGCGTCGGAAAACTCCGCCCACAGCGGTTGAAATTGCTCCCACTCCGCTTTCAGCCAACCCTCGAGTTCATCGATCACGCCTTGGTAAGACGCGTACAACGCCTTGACGTGATCGGCCGTTACATGGGGGAAAAAGGTGATGCGATAACGCTGGCCCCGCCAACACTCAGGAACTTCCAGGATGCCGCTGGGGCCGATCACGTGGTGGATCGGCTCGCCGAAGGTTTCCTGCCCCGGCGCGCCTTCGATGACCGGCTCCAGCATCACCGGTGTATCGCCGATCGGCACAAAGCGCACCGCCTGGAACATGTGCACCAGCGTCAGCGGCCCACCCGCCGGGCAGGTCACCACCGTGGCGCTGACGGGTGTGTGCTGGTTTTTCGGTGCCGCGAGAGACACCTCGTTACCAACCTTGAACACTTGCTCAAGATCCAGCGCCCAACCGGCCCAGAAGCTCTCAGCCCAGGCGTCGTAGTCGTTCAGGCAGGCTCGAAAATCCTGGAAAACCGCATCGACATCCGGCTGTTCGGGGTCCATGGCCGCCACCACCAGCAAGCCAATGGTGTTGTTCAGGGCCAGGAGCTTGTCGGGGGCAAACATGCAGGAATCTCGCGATGCGGGGACGAACGCGAGACTCTGCCGGGGATGACAGGGGAATTAAGTCAGGGAAAGGGGATAAAGCATGTAGGGCGATTCGCTAAATTTAAACGCTTGGCGTGGGAACCCCGTCGATGACTATAAACACCGCGCCATCAGCCATTGCTCTTTCCCCCAAGCCTCAAAACGCTCCAACACGTCCCAACCCAGCCTTGCGTAATAATCACGCTGGCTGTGGGTGTGCAGGAACAAGGTGATGATTCCCACCTCCCGCGCATGGCTGCAGACGCCTTCGATCAACTGCGCTGCAATCCCTCTGCGTCGGGCACTGGGGGCGACGAGCACGCAAGCCAGCCACGGCCCCAGCTCTGGCCGATCCGGCAGGTCGTGACTGGCCAGTGAAGCACCACCGAGCAACTGGCCGTGTTCCATGGCGATCAGGCACTTCCAGCGCCCATCGCGCTGCCCTGCGGCGAACTCCTGCTGCCAACTGGCGAGGGATTGCTGGGCAAATTCATAGCTGAATTCACGATGGAGCCACTCGGCCATCTGGTCGCATTTATCCATGTGGTTGGCGAGCCAATCCATTTGTGGCATTTGAAACACTCCTTATTTGTCCTGGGGAGGGTTGGGGGATCAGCAGGCTGCTGGCCTGTTCTGGTGTGCCGCTATCGCGAGCGGGCTCGCTCCCACAGGATTTTCGTAGTTTGATCCTGAATGGACACACCACCAACCACTCCTGTGGTATCGGCCAATGTGAATCAGTTGAAACACAGAACCTGTGGGAGCGGGCTTGCTCGCGAATGCGGTAGACCAGCCACCATGGATGTTGACTGAAACCCCGCATTCGCGAGCAAGCCCGCTCCCACATTGGTTGTTTTTTGTTCAGGCAATTTCGTTTTAGATGCCTACCCGCGCTCATTCTCAAGAAATACCCGCCAGCAACCCCTCAACCTATCGTAATCTCGCACCTGTATAAGCCCTAGCCCCGCAACCGGCCGAGATCTCACCCCGATGCCCTCCATCTACCAACTCAAGCCCGCCTTTCAAAACCTGCTGCGCCCCATGGTTCAACGCCTTTACAACAACGGCGTCACCGCCAACCAGATCACGGTGCTCGCGGGCATCGTTTCAGTCTTGGTCGGTGCGGTGATCGCGTGGTTCGCCAGCCATCCGTGGATCTTCGTCCTGGTGCCGATCTGGATGTTCCTGCGCATGGCGTTGAATGCGGTAGATGGTATGTTGGCGCGGGAGTTTGGTCAGCAATCGCATCTGGGCGCCTACCTCAATGAGCTATGCGATATCATCGCCGACGCTGCCCTGATCCTGCCTTTTGCCCTGATTCCCGATGCCAGTCTGTTGCTCGTGTTGTTGGTCACGCTGTTGGCGCTGTTCAGCGAATACGCAGGCGTGCTGGGGGCGATGGTCGGGGCTTCGCGGCGCTATGACGGGCCGATGGGCAAAAGTGATCGCGCCTTTGTGTTGGGCGTGTTGGCGACCGGTATTGCCCTGGGTTGGCTCGGGGCGCTGTGGGTTGATGGTGTGATGGCGGTGGTTGCCGCCCTGCTGGTTTATACCTTGGTCAATCGGGTCCGTCACGGCCTGAGCCAAGTGAAGGAAAACGCTCCCTCAGCATAAAGGAACTTGCAATGCGCGAAGCCCAGGAACTGACGTTCACCACCCACGATGGCGTGGAGTTGTTCTACCGGCACTGGCCGGCTGTCAATGCCTCTGCGGGTGAACCCCGCCAGGCCGTGTTGTTGTTTCACCGCGGGCATGAACACTCCGGGCGCATTGCGCACCTGGTGGATGAGCTGGATTTGCCCGGCTTCGACTTTTTTGCCTGGGACGCACGGGGCCATGGCCAGTCGCCGGGCGCCCGCGGTGACAGCCCGAGCTTTGCCACCAGTGCGCGGGATGTGCAGACCTTCTGCGATCACATCGGCGCCACGCATCAGATCGACGAGTCGAACATCGCCGTGGTCGCGCAAAGCGTCGGGGCGGTGATCGCATCGACCTGGGTCCACGATTACGCACCGCGCATCCGTTCGCTGGTGCTGGCGTCGCCAGCGTTCAAGGTCAAGCTCTACGTGCCGTTCGCTCGGCCGGGCCTGGCACTGATGCGCAAGTTTCGCGGCAATTTTTTCGTCAACAGTTACGTCAAGGCGAAGTTCCTCAGCCATGACCCGGAACGGGTGGCGTCCTACGACAGCGATCCGCTGATCACCAAGGCGATTTCGGTGAACGTACTGCTGGGCCTGTACGAAGCCGCCGACCGCGTGGTGGCCGACGCCCAGGCGATCCAGGTGCCGACGCAGCTGTTGATCTCCGGCTCGGACTTTGTCGTGCACCGCAAACCCCAGGAACAGTTCTTCGATCGCCTGGGCAGTTTGCACAAGGAGAAGCACATCCTGCCGGGGTTCTTCCACGACACCCTCGGCGAGAAGAACCGCGCGCCGGCCATCGCCAGTGCCCGCCGCTTCATCCTGCAAAACTTCGCCCGCCCGCTGGAGCGCCCTTCCCTGCTGGACGCCGATCGCCTGGGCGTGACCTGCGCCGAAGCCGAAACCCTGGCGACGCCGCTGCCGCACAACTCGTTGCGCGACCTGTACTGGCGCATGACCCGCGCCAGCATGCGCTTTGGCAGCAAATTGTCTGCGGGCGTGAAATTGGGCTTCGACACCGGGTTCGACTCCGGCAGTACCCTGGACTACGTCTACCGCAATCGCCCCACCGGCACCTCGGCCGTGGGCAAGATGATTGACCAGAACTACCTGAACTCCATCGGCTGGCGCGGCATTCGTCAGCGCAAAGTGCACGTTGAAGAACTGCTGCGCCTGGCCATGGGCGAGTTGCGCGCCCAAGACCGCGAAGTGCGCATCGTCGACATCGCCGCCGGTCATGGCCGCTACATTCTCGAAGCGCTGCAAGGCGTCAGCCCGTTGCCGGAGTCGATCCTGCTGCGCGACTACAGCGACATCAATGTGCGCGATGGCAGTGCCTTGATCCTCGAAAAAGGCTTGGGCGATATCGCGCAGTTCGTCAAAGGTGACGCGTTTGATCGCCAGGATCTGGCGGCGCTGCAGCCAAAACCGACCCTCGCCGTGGTGTCCGGGTTGTATGAGCTGTTTGCCGATAACCAGATGGTCGGCGGCTCCCTCGCCGGTCTGGCCGAAGCGGTAGAGCCCGGTGGTTTCCTGATCTACACCGGCCAGCCGTGGCACCCACAGTTGGAACTGATCGCCCGCGCCCTCACCAGCCACCGTGCTGGGCAGGCTTGGGTGATGCGTCGGCGCACGCAGGCGGAGATGGATCAACTGGTTGAGGCGGCGGGCTTCCGCAAGATCACCCTGCGGGTCGATGAGTGGGGCATCTTCAGCGTTTCGCTGGCCCAGCGAGTGCAGTAATGAGCGCCGTCATCGCCCCGGCCCGCGAGCCCGGTCTGCTGAAACCGGCGGTGCTGTGGCTGTTGCTGTTGGCACCGCTGTTCTTCAGCACCTATGGCTTCGCCACCTGGGTCACCTCCCAGCGTGACGACGTCGGCACGCTGGTGTTCGCCTGGGAAAGCCACATGCCGTTCATGGCCTGGACCATCGTGCCGTACTGGTCGATCGATCTGCTGTACGGCCTGTCCCTGCTGTTGCCCACCAGCCGTGACGAACTCAAGCGCCACGCCTTGCGCCTGCTCACGGCGCAGGTGATTGCGGTCAGTTGCTTTCTGCTCTGGCCGCTGCGTTTTACCTTCCCCCGCCCGGAAATGGACGGGGTGTTCGGTTGGTTGTTCGAGGTGCTGGCGGGGTTCGACAAGCCGTTCAATCAGGCACCGTCGCTGCACATCGCGTTGCTGGTGGTGCTGTGGGTCTGTTATCAGCGGCATCTGCAGGGGTTCTGGCGCTGGCTGATGCACGGGTGGTTCGCGCTGATTGGTGTGTCGGTGCTGACCACTTATCAACATCACTTCATTGACCTGCCCACGGGGGCGTTGGCCGGTTGGTTGTGTGTGTGGTTGTGGCCGTTGGATCGGCCGAGCCCGCTGCTGAGCGCGCGTCTGGCGACGGACCCTGCCCGCCGGCGATTGGCGCTGCGTTATGGCTTGGGCGCGGCGGCGCTGTTCATCCCGGCGTTTGCCTTGGGCGGCGCGTGGCTCTGGTTGATCTGGCCGGCGGTGGCGGTGCTCATGGTGGCGCTGAATTACCTGGTGTTCGGTGCCGACGGTTTCCAGAAGCGTGTCGATGGCCGCTTGAGCCCGGCGGCGCGCTGGTTGCTGGCGCCTTATCTGGCGGCGGCGTGGATCAATTCCCGCTGGTGGACGCGCCAACATCCGCAACCGGATCAAGTAGCGGATAACGTCTGGCTCGGGCGCATTCCCACGCCGATGGAGCTGAAGGACAGCGCGTTTAGCGGGGTGCTCGACCTCTGCGCAGAACTGTCCATGGACAGCACGGGGGTTGCCTATCGCTCGCTACCGGTGCTCGACCTGACGGCGCCGACCACCGAGCAATGCCTGAAAGCGGCGGAGGCCATCGAAAGCCTTCGTCAGCGCGGGCCGGTGCTGGTCTGCTGCGCCTTGGGCTATTCCCGTAGCGCAACTGCCGTGGTCGCCTGGTTGTTGCACAGTGGTCGGGCAGCGAATGTTGATGCGGCTATCGTGCAAATCCAGCGCGTTCGCCCGCGCATTGTCTTGCATGCGGCGCATCGTCGGGCGTTGGAGCCGTTATCCACAAGCCGGGAGAATGTCCATGATCACTGATATGGAACTGCACACCGTGGCAAGTCTGTTGCGCCGCGGTCAATCGCTGGATCAGTTGTCCACCGGGCTGACGCTGCTGGCGGTGCTGCTGGGGTTGGGGCAGTGGTTGGTGGGGGTCATCGATCCGTGGTTGCTGCTGTTGAGCGCCGTACTGATCGTGCTCGGTGTGCTGGAAAAATACTGGGCGTTGCGCGTGGCATTTGATGCCGATCTGTTTCAGCGCATGGCTGACAGCACTCAATCCCTGGCCGAGCGCACCTACACCTTGGATCAGGCCCTCACCTCGCTGGGCCTGCAACCGGCCGAACGCGCCGGCCGTCTCTGGACCGAACGCCGGCACGGCGCGTTGTTGCTGCTGCGTCGACAGTCGCGATTGCTGGCCGCACAAGTTGTCTTGACGCTGGGCTTCATCCTGGCCAGTCCCTGGCTAGCCTTTTCAGGATAAGGAATCCTCATGTTCGAACCCGTGGTCGCCAACCTCATCACCTCCGCCGCCCGCATGGTCACCGGTGCTCGCAGCCTGTGGCTCGGCTGTGCGCCGACGCAGGTGCAGCGGATCTACTTCGCCAACCACAGCAGCCACGGTGACTTCGTGTTGCTCTGGGCCTCGCTGCCGCCGGCGTTGCGCAAACTGACCCGGCCGGTCGCCGGTGCCGACTATTGGCAGACCAGCCCGGTGCGGCGCTACATCATCAACCGAGTGTTCAACGGTGTGCTGGTGGACCGCGAACGCAAGGATCCTTCGTACAACCCATTGCAGCCAATGCTCGAAGCCCTGGAGAACGGCGACTCGCTGATCATCTTCCCCGAGGGCACGCGCAACCCCGACGAAGGCTTGCTGCCGTTCAAGAGCGGGATCTATCACTTGATGAAGGCTCATCCCGAGGTCGAGGTGATCCCGGTGTGGATCGCCAACCTCAACCGCGTCATGCCCAAAGGCCGGGTATTGCCTCTGCCGCTGTTATGCACCACCAGTTTCGGCGCGCCGCTGTGCATCGAAGAAGGTGAAAGCAAAGAGCAATTTCTTGAACGCAGCCGCGCCGCGCTGCTGGCACTGGCCCCGGAGCACGTCTGACATGGATCGATATACCCTGATGTTATTTGGCGGGATCGGCGCGATTCTGGTGCTGGCTTCGCTGATTGGTTTCATTCTCAAGCTGCGCACCAAAGGCGCGCCAAACTCGGTCATCGACAACCTCAACGCGCGGATCAACGCCTGGTGGATCATGGTGCTGGTGATCGGCATTGCGTTCTGGCTCGGCAACGCGGCGGTGATTCTGTTGTTCTACGCGGTGTCGTTCTACGCCCTGCGGGAATTCCTCACCCTGACGCCGACCCGGCGCAGTGATTATCCGGCCCTGGTGGCAGCGTTCTACCTGGCGCTGCCGCTGCAATACCTGCTGATCTACTACGACTGGTACGGGCTGTTTTCGATCTTCATCCCGGTGTACGTGTTCCTGCTGCTGCCGATCCTGGCGTCCTTGGGTGGCGACAGTACGCACTTCCTGGAGCGCGCTTCCAAGGTCCAGTGGGGGTTGATGATCGCGGTGTTCTGCATCTCCTTCGTGCCCGCCCTGTTGACCCTGGACATCGCTGGTTTCGAAGGACGCAACCTGTTGCTGATCGCTTACCTGGTGATCGTGGTGCAGCTGTCGGATGTGTTGCAGTACGTGTGCGGCAAGCTGTTCGGCAAACACAAGATCGCGCCGAACCTGTCGCCCTCGAAAACCGTGGAGGGCTTTGCCGGCGGCATTTTCCTGGCCTCGCTGATCGGTGGCGCGCTGTGGTGGATCACGCCGTTCAATCCGTGGCAGTCGTTCCTCATCGCCTTGCTGATCAACCTGCTGGGCTTTGCCGGCGGCATCGTCATGTCAGCGATCAAACGCGACCGCGGTGTGAAGGACTGGGGCCACATGATCGAAGGCCACGGTGGCATGCTCGACCGGTTGGACTCGGTGTGCTTCGCCGCGCCGATCTTCTTCCATCTGGTTCGGTACTGGTGGACCTGAAAAAGTCTGCGGCGAACACCCAACCTGTGGGAGCGAGCCTGCTCGCGATAGCGGTGGATCAGCCAACATCGATGTTGACTGACATGCCCCTATCGCGAGCAGGCTCGCTCCCACAGGGGTTCAGTGCTTAGTGTCAGGCAATCAGTCGAGGATCAGATGCGGCAAGAACCGGCTTGAATCCTTGGTGATCAAGCTGTTGTCTTCCCGCACGCCAATGCCCGCCGCCTGGTCGCCGATGACCCAGGAACCGATCAGCGTGTAGCTGTCGTCGAACTTCGGCAGCGGCGCGAATTCCTGGAGAATGAACGGCGCGTCGGTGTAGGGCCCGTCTTCTTTGACGATCAGGCCATCCGCTGTTTGCAGCTCGATGTTGGCGCCTTCCCGGGAAAAGAACGGCTTGCGCACCCAGCCCTTGGGCACGGCTTTGCTGGTGTCGGTATCCAGGTGGGCCGCGAGCAGGTTCGGGTGGCCTTTGTTGAATTCCCACAGCAACGGCAGGATGCCTTTGTTGGAGATGATCGACTTCCAGGCCGGCTCGAAAAACTGCGTATCACAGTGGGCAATCGCTTCACCAAACGGCTCGTGGAAGATGAACTCCCAGGCGTGCAGCTTGAACAGGTGCGGAATCCAGCGTTCCTCCAGGTCGACGAAACGCCCGTCACTGTTGAGGCCGATGTCTTCGATATCGATGTGCCGCGATTCGATGCCGACTTTCTCCGCGATCAGCCGCAGGTAATCCGTGGTGCCCTTGTCTTCCACCGAGCCTTTCATCGAAGCGAAGTAAAACGGTTCCTTGAGCTGCAACTGGGCAAAGGCCTGGTGCAGCTTGGTGTCGATGCTGTTGAACTGGTCGGCATGCTTGGGCAGCAAGCCGCGCTCGATGCATTGCTCCAGCCAGCCCCACTGAAACGCCGCGGCTTCATAGAGGCTGGTCGGCGTGTCGTAGTTGAGCTCCAGCAACTTGGCCGGGCCGCTGCCGTTATAGGAGAAATCCATGCGCCCATACAGGTGCGGGTGGCCTTCGAGCCATGAAGTGCGCACCAGGTCGAAGAACGGCGCGGGAATGCTCAGGCGCTCCAGCAGCTCTTCGCTCTGTACCACGCGAGCCACGAGGTCCATGCACATGTCATGGATCTCGGTGGTCGGGTCTTCCAGGTCGTCCTCGATCTGCCTGAGGGTGAACTGGTAGTACGCGCTTTCGTCCCAATAGGGTTCGTTATCGATGGTGTGGAACAGAAAGCCGAGTTGTTCGGCGGTCTGTTTCCAGTCATGACGTTCGGCGCAATGGATCTTCTTCATGGCGCTGGTTCCTCAACCGCCGGAGCTGCTCGAACCACCCCAACCGCTGCGGGCGCTGGACTTGCTACCGAAGCCACCGCGAGACGTGGAGGAAGCGACGGACATCGCTTTGCTGCTCTTGATGGAATCGGTATAGCTGCCATACCGCGCCTGGTTGGACTTGGTGAAGGTCGAGCCGCTGGAAACCCGCTGGCTGAGCGTCGAGGAACCGTAGTCGCCACGATCATCGCGGTAACGGTAGACCGGTTCGGAGTAATAGCTGTTGCGGTTTCCGCTCAGCATGTTGCCGATCAACAGCCCGGTCAGCAGGTTGCTGAAGCCCGAACCACCGACGTTCGCTTCCGAAGCCGGCAATTGGGCCCGGGCGGCGTCGACCTGGGATTGCGTGACCTCGCCATCGGCGCTCAGCTCAAATCCACCCAGCTTGGGGATGAACTGGCCGGCCGAGTCCTGCTGGCACCAATCGGGAACAAAGTCGGCATCGCAATCAGCCTGGCTGGCGTACGTCGGCGCGATGCGACGATGCTCGCTCATGGCGGTCATGTAGGCGTCGGCGCAAATGTCCACCGGCAGCTTTTCATCGACACATTGCTGCACGGACTGGAAGTTGTACTTCTTCTGCAACTTATAGGTTTTTTCCGTCGGCCCGCAGCCGGATATCGCCAGGGCGACCGACGCGGCCAGCGAAAGCTGAACGTACTTGCTTCGTTTCATCGGGTTCTCCGTGGCGCGATCAGTTCGTGGAAGGCGTCATGCACGCGGCGTTCAACATGCCGACGCTGATGGCCACGGCGGCGATGTAGATACCGGCGGCGATTTCACCGTTCTTGATACGCGCCGAAGCGCCCTTGAGCACCAGGCTGGTCACCAGGAACGCCAACAACTGAACGACAGCGGCGATCACCGCCCAGACGACGAAGTCCAGCATGCTGATCGAGTAGGCAATCACGTTGCTGGCCGGGATGGCGAAACCAATGAGGGCACCGCTCAGGGCGATGGCCGCAGCCACGTTGCCCGAGCGGATCAGTTCGAACTCTTTGTGCGGCGTGACATGGATGTAGATGAACTGAAACAGTGCGAACAGCACGGCGGCGCCGAGGATATACAAAACGAAGCCGAACACGGCGGCCTTGTTCAGGGAAATGGAGAGCGCTTCAAGCATGGACTTCTTCCTTATTCAAAGAGTGTTCAGGTCAGTGGTGTACAGCGAAATACCCAGCGAAGTGCTCAGGCTGACGGTGCCTTCGGCGTCCTCTTCGACGGAGAACAGCAGGAACTCCCGGCGATCCGTCAGGCCGGTATCGCGGGCGTACAGCATCGAACGGTGCTCGACACTGTAGGACTCGTCCGGATTGCTCACGCGTTCGCTCAACCCCACCAGTTCGGTCTGGCCCGCCTCGGTGCCCCATTCGCGGGTGTACTCGACGCCGTTGTGGGTGTAGGTCGGCAGGCCGATCAGGCTTTCAGGGCCGGCCAGCCGGCGCAATTCCGCTTCACTGTTGAGGGTGACGTAGCTGAGGTAGTTGAACAGGATCACCGACTCGACCTGCCCGGCGACGTCGCCGCTGGTGTGCACTTGCAGCCAGTAGTCTTCGTCGTTCATGTAACAGCGCGTCAACCAGTTCGATTGCCCGAGGTCGACGATGCCCAGGCTCCAGATCTGTTGAGAACCGGGAATGACCACGGCGCTGTTGCCATCGAACAACAACTTGAGTGTGGGATCGAACATGACCTGTTTGCCGGAGGCCAGGCCCAGCGGCCCGCTGATCGGCGCGCCATGGCTAGCTGTCGTGTTCGCGTTCGGGGCCTCGAGCCCCATCAACTGTTTAAACCACCCCATGGGAAATTTCCTTCAGACGCGTGGAGGCGATGTAGAAGAGTTCTCCGCCCACGACACGCGTAGCGCCGGGCGGGTTGATCGACGGGTGTCGGGCGCCCTTGGCGCGGTAGCCGATAAGCGTAGCGTTGTGCTGCTCTTTCATCCGGTTATAGAGCTCGCCGAACGTCGCCTCGAACGCCTCGGGCAGTTTCATCAGGTACTGCGTAGCGCCTTGACCTACGCAGAGCAATTCATTGATGACCACTGACGAGCCCGGATCCTGGGAGGCACGCACCAACATTTCGATGGCCATGCTGGAGGTGCATTCCAGGCTCGGCGCGTAGGCGCTGGCGAGGGCGGCGATTTCGCTGTCATTGAAGTGGGCGACCACATGCCCGACGGGGCCCAATTGATTGACCGCCAGTACGGTGGCCAAGGTCAGGTCGTCGGAATGGGTTCGCACCAGCACGCGTTCGGCGCCAGGCACGCCGGCACGCTGTAGCAGTGCGACGGAGGACAAGCTGTCGCCCTTGATGAACGAGGTCTTGCCGGGCATGGGGTTTTCTTCGAGATCGCAATCGCAGATGACGATCAGGTTGTCATTGGAGGTTTCGTCCTGCAGCAGCAATTCAATGACCCGCTCGCTGGAGGCGCCCTCCCAACCGATGAGAACCGTGTGGCCGACCTTGCCGGTGAAATCGCCTTTTCCCTTCATGCCTTTTCTCCATACATCGATGACGCTGCTGGTGGTTTTGCCGATGGCTGCCGTCAACAGCGCGATACCCCCGAGCATGACCCAGGTAGCCACGAACACCCGTCCCGCCGCTGTCTGTGGCGCGAGATCGCCATAGCCGACGGTGAGCGTGGTGGTGAGATAGAAGTAGGTAAACGTGGCGGCGGCGATCAGGTGTTGCTCGCCTATCAGCACCAGGCCGATCCAGGCCGTAGACAGGTGCACGCCCAACGCAATGGCCAGGCCCGCCCAGCCGAACCGATGGAAGAAGGACGAAGCGTACGAGCGCAACAAAAGGAAAATCGACATTTCGTCCCTGACTCCGTGGGGCTTGGTTCCTGGCGAGGTAATCGCGCTGATGCCTGAATGATCGAGTGCGGTTACCGGGCAGCATTAAACCTGCTGCGGGGCTTGGATAGAAGTGCTTGGGTGACAATAAATCCGGGAATTTTCGGGAAAACAGGACTAAGACACAAAACTTGAAGCCGAACACAAAACCTGTGCAGACAAAACCTGTGGCGAGGGGATTTATCCCCTCGCCACAAGGTCTGTGCCTGGCCTGTGTCTGGCTTGCCTTGGCGGTTCCTCACCAAGGCAATGCCCATCCGATCACTCAGCCGATTTTTTCTTCAAGCGTTCCAGGATCGCATTGGCGCTGCCTTCGTTCGGCGTGATGCCGGCATCGCGCAGCTTGCGCTCCAGGTCGGAGCCGGTCGAAGCCTCGGCCAGTTCGTCCTGGGCTTGCAGCTCAGCGGCGCGTTGCTGTTGCTTGGCTTGCAGGCGGTTGAGCGTACCAACGGCGGTTTCCAGCTTGCCATTGGCGCCACCACTGGCGATCGACGCGCTGACCTGGGCCTTCTGCACGCTTTCGCGCGCCTTGGCCATGTCCACTTGCTGACGCAGGCTCTTGATGCGGCTTTCGGCCTTGGTGATGTCCTTGCGCATGTTGTCCGCGTAACCGCCGAACTCGGTCGCGTGCTTCTGCTCGGCGTCCAGTTCGTTGGTCAGGGTCGAAATGGCTTCGGCCACTTCCAGCGCCAGGTCCTCGCGGTTGGCCTGGATCGCGGCCAGGGCCTTGGCTTCCAGGTCCTTGATCTTGGCGTTGTATTCACCCACGCGATCAGTCGCCAGCTTGTGCTTGGCCATGATGGTGACCAGCTCACGCTTGGCATTGGCCAGCGCGCTGTCGGCGTCGCGAATTTCCTGGTCGAGGATGCGCAGGGCCTGTTGGTCGACGATCGATTCGCCGACTTCGTTGGCGCCGCCACGCAGTGCGGTGAACAACTTGCTCCAGATGGACTGAGTCATTGGATGGTTCCTATTCGGCGAATTAAATGAAGAAGCGTTCGAAGGCTTCGCTGGCGCGCTGGACGTTGTCGACGAGGGTTTTGACCTCGGTCACGACGTTGGTCAGGCTGGAGTCGGAACTCAACGCGCCGAACATGTTGTAGACCACCTGGCCGTTGGGCATGGTCTCGATGCCGATGGACGACAGCGGGAACATTTCCCGGCTGCGCAGCACGGCGTCGTTGAAGGCCGCGACGTCGCTGATCGACTCAACGTCCACCAGGACGGTATCGACGATGATCTGATCACCCACCACGGCGATGTAGATCGGCAAGCCACCGAAGTCATTCATTTCCAGCTTGATGCTGGACTCGGAGCCTTGGACGAGGGAAAGAGTGATGTCGTTCGCGACCACTTCATCCAGGGCCTGGAGGGCGCTGTAGAGGCGATCGATGTTCCAGTTATTACCTGCGCTCATGTAATTCTCCGACATGAATGAGCCAGCCAGAATCGGTTGGCGTAGCTGTTTCTCCATTTGCTTGAGCAGGCTTCGGTTTTCGGGAAGCACCCAAGTCTCGTGTTTCACATACCCGGCGGCACTCAGGCCCGCGCGCATCTGCTTCATGTAAAAGCTCGATGGTTTTTTCGCGGCGGGTTTGGAGCGCTCTCCCGTGCTGCTCATTGAATCGTCATCAGGCCCGCCTGGCGGATCCGATGGAGAGCTGGTTTGCATGGTACTGACCCCACTGTGAAAAACTCACGCGTGAGAAACACTACAGGTAGTTTCCAAACCTCACAATAGCTCACGCGTGAGATTTTTTCGGAGCAATTGACGACCCCTGTGGGAGCGAGCCTGCTCGCTCCCACAGGGTTTTCGAGCGTTCACAGATCAGGCATCCACCATAGATCCTCTGTGGGAGCTGAGCTTGCTCGCGATGGCGGTGGGTCAGCTTGCATTGATGTTGGATGCTAGACCGTCATCGCGAGCAAGCTCGGCTCCCACAGGGGATCTCCACAGGCTGTAAATTCAGTTGTGGCTGCGACGATGCCTTACGGATAGCTGAAGCTTTTGACCAACGTCAGTTCCCCCACCGCCCGCATCGGCACCACGAAGGTTTCCATTTTCTCGTTTGGCGTGCCTTCTTCGGTGATCACGGTGACTTGTGCCGTGGTCAGGGCCTGTTGCGCTTGTTCACCACCGCCCTCGCCTTCCTCGCTGTCTTCTTCACTGCGATAACCGCCGCCGTAGTAGTTCACGTACACCAGGTATTGGCCTTTGATCGGCGCGGGCATGGAGAAGATCTCCGGGCCGTAGCCGGTGGTGACGTCGACATCGAGGGCCGCGCCGTTGGGGGCGACGCGGTCGCCGTACCAGATGTGGGCGCCGTCCGGGGTGACGAGGTGCAGGTCCAGGTCGGTGCCGTCGCTGTCCCAGTTCAGTAACACCCGTAGCTTGGCCGGAGTGGCGCCGCCGCTGGTGTTGAGGAACTGTGTGCGGTGGCGCTGCTGGCCGTCGGCGCTGCGCACTTCGACGCTGTTGCTGCCGTTGGGGAACGAGAACGGCCGGTCGAAGCGTCCCTCGTCATCCAGCTTCAGCGGCAGGCTCACACCGTTGACGATGAGTTGGCCCGGCGCGTTGCCATCCTTGGGCGCGCTTTTGATCTGGCCGCTGATGCGGGCGGTGTCGGCCTGGCCTGGGGGCGTATTGACTGACGAGGCCGGGTAGTTGACGGTCTGGCTGTAGTTTTCGCCTTCGCCACCCGGCGCACCGCTGCGCCAGCCGCCGACCGGGGTGTCGAGCCTGATGGAGTCGGCGGCCATGGCCGGTGGCAACGCGGTCAGGGCGCAGAGCAACAGCAAGACCTGTGGATAACGGAGTGTCATGGTCTATTCCAGCAAGAGGTGACGGGCGAGCCCTTCGATATAGTTTTCGTCCTGGCCATTGGGATGAGCTTCGAAGGCCAGGTGCAGATATTCATGAGTCAGGTCGAGGCGGTCTTGCAGCGACAGCACGCCGCGCACGTAGATGCGCTGGCGTTCGCGGTCGACGTAAGGCCGGCCGAAGGCGACGCGGCAGACGGCGAAAGCGCTGATTTCGTTGTAGCCCACTTCACTTTCCAGCCGCTCACGCCAGCCGCGCCGCTGTTTCAGCAGCCAGTCCTGGGCGGCCGGCAGTGCTTCGCAGGACGCCACCGGATTGTCCCAGCGGCTGAGGCTGGCACGCGGGTAGGCGTGCAGCAGAATGGCGTCGTAGCGTTGGCCGGCATTGGCTTGCTCCACGGCTTGAGCCCAGGACAGTTTGTCCGGGCCGGGCTGATCGGAGTGGTAGGTGACATCGGTGCCGGCCAGCACCAGGTCGCTGGTCCAGGCGGCAATGGCGCGGGTTTCAGGCGCCGCCGGGCGCGGGGCGACACGCTGGCGATGGCTGCTGTCGTCGATGCTCAGGCAGTCGCCGTTGCGTTGGGCGTTTTGCAGCAGGTAGGTGCGGATCGCCACGGCCAAGGCCTTGGCCGCTTCGGCGGGTTCGGCCTTGGCTTCGCGCTGCAGAACCCGGGCGACGTACTCTTCCCGGTCCAACCGCGCCACCAACTTGCCGGGCATCAGGAACAACTCGCCGTCGCTGTGGATATCCAACTGGTTGCCGTTGCTGAACTCGACGCGATAATCGCCGCGCAGTTGGCCCGGTGTAGCCGGGCGGTCGCCGGCCATCACCCGTTGCCAGGGATAACGGGCAAACAGCCCCACCTCCACGCAACGCCCGGTTTCCGCCGGCCAGCGCGAGGGCAATGCCGCCGCCAACCCGTCGCCGTACACCTTCAATACCTGCTGGCTGGTACCGCGTCCGCCAGCCCACACCGGGGTGCCATCGGCCAGCCAACCGGCGAAACCGCCCTGTCGAGAGGAAGGTCCCTGGTCACCCAGCCAGCTCCAGGTCTTGACCCGCAGGCGACTACCCAACTCGCCCACCAGCCGCCCGTCCGCCGCGCTGAGCACCACGTCCAGCAGCACCCGGCGCGCCTGGTCCTGGGCCGGCAAGGTAGCCAAGGCCTTGAGCAGTTCCGCGACCGGCACCTGCGTCTGCGGTTGCAACGCAGGCAAATCCAACAGCCACGCTGGCGCCTGACGGGCCTGCCAGTAATCGCGCCAGTTCGAGGCCGAAAGCCCGAGCCGCTGCGGCTCGAAATACAAGCCGCAGGATTTCACCAGCGCCTGGTCGCGAGCGATGCTCTGCCCAGCGTTGCAGCAATAGACCTCTTCCTTCGATTCACCGCGACACTCGTAAACCGGCTCGCGGGCGTCGGTGTCCACCAGCCAGGCGTAGACGAACAGTTTCCACAGGCTGCCCAGCGGCGCCTGCAAGGAATCGGGCAACGGCTGGCGGTCCAGCACCTGGGTCTGGCTCACTCGCAGCAACTGACCATCGAAGGCCAGGCGCAACGGCTCGTCCTGCGCCGTTGCCAGCGCAGGGATCAAGCACAACAGCCAGCCAAACCACCGCCTGCGCATGTCAGTTGACCGTCACCTGACCGAGCGCCGGTTTCTGTTCCCGCGCCTGATGCTGCGGCGCGTAGACCTGGGTGAAACGTACGGGAGGCAAGGTGAACTGGCCCTTCTGGGAGAAGCGCACCAAGTGCCGCAGGCGCAGCTCGCCGCTGAGGGCGTCCACCGGCACTGCGTAGGCCATCTGGCCTGGCTCGAAGCGGGCTTTTTCCAGGGAAGTCGGTTCGCTGTCGGCTTTGCCCTGCAGTTGGATGCCCCAGGTGGTGCGTTCCACATCGGCGCCCGGCGGCAGCGGCACTTCGAGCATGCCGTAGCGCAGCGGCGTCGACGCCTTGCTGTTGATGATCACCTCATCCAGGTAGAGGCTGTCACTGGACAACGGCTTGTTACCCACGGCCTCGAGCTTGAAGGTGAAGGCCTCGTCGCCCGGCACCAGACGCGACAGGCGACGAGTGATGGACACGGCCATCGGCGCCAGCGGCGGTTGCTGGCTCTGGAAGCTCAGGGCCGCTTGCAATGGACGCTCCTGGGCACCGCTGAGAGTCAGCTGGGTCGGAAGCTGCGCGCCCTGCCACTGCCAGTAGGTTTCACCGGTCGCACCCTGCTTGGCGACCCAGCCTTCACCCGGCGCCAGCGCCACAGCCGGCGCGGCCTGTTCGATGCTGCGCTGCAACCAGGTCAGGGCCAAGGCCCGTTCCAGGGTGGACTGCTGCGGCAACACGCGTTCCAGCAATGCAGTGGCGCGGGCTTGATCGAAGCTCTGCAACGATAACACCAGGGCCTCGACGAACGGCTGCGAGCTCAGTTCGAGTTGCTGTTGCGCGGCCTCCGCTTGACGACTGAAAGCCGCCGGCAGCGGCACCTTCGCCTGTTTCGCCAGGGACGCGATCAGCACGCGAGCGCTGGCCAAGCCCAGGGCAGAGTCCGGCGCATTCATGACCAGGCTGTCTTCGCCGCTGTCCAAAACGCTCTCGGTGCTGTCTTCACTGGCCTTCGCCAAATCATCCATCAGGCCGCTGAGCAAGGTGTTCACCGGCAGTTGCATCTGCTTGGCGAACGACAGGATCAGCGCCCGTTGCAGCAGCGGCGTATCACCGGCCTGCTTGGCGTAGACCTCCAGCACCCGCTGCCAGTGTTCCGGTGGCAGGCTCAGGTCCAGGGCCTTGCTGGCGTGCCAGTCGGCGTAATAGGCATAGGCGGTGAGGAATGCATCCGGCTCACCGTCCTGGCCCCACCAGGTGAAGCTCGCCGACGGGCCGGCCATCTGCACCAGGCGCAAGCGGCTGTTTTGCATGATCAACCGCAGGCGGTCGCGGATTTGCGGGTTCGACGCCAGGGTCGGGTAGGCGATGCTCAACGGCAGCAGGCGACTGGCGGTCTGCTCGACGCCGCCGTAGGGGTAACTCAGCAGGTCATCCAGGGCCGAACGGAACAACGCTTGCGGGCTGTCATCCAGGCGCAGGCGAATATCGCTGGCGTCGGCCGGCAGGGTCAGCGGGGTGTCGCCGCTGGCCACGTCGAAGCGCTGGTTCTGGGTGACTTGCCAGCCATTGCCGCTGGCGTTCAAGCGCATCGCCAGGGCGTCCTGGGTTTCGCCATTCAATTGCAACTGCACGTTCAAGTCGCCACTGCTCAGCTCCAGGGCCGGAAGCGCCACGTAGTTGATGCCGTTTTTCAGGTCTGCGACCACGCGCTGTTCAGCGCCGGCGTAACGGATCAGCAGCTCGGCCTTCAGTGGTTTTTCCGACTGGCTGAACACGAACAGGCCCAGTTGCGGCTTGTCGCCCGTGCGGAAGCGCGTCGGGCCGCTCCACTTCAGGTACAGCGGTTTTTCCGAAGCGATGAACTGCTTCTTCTGGCCCACTTGGCCATCGTCGGCGATGGCCTTGGCAGTGATGCGCCAGCGGGTCAGGGAGTCAGGCATCTTGAAGGTGAAGCGCGCCTTGCCGTTGGCATCGGTAACCAGCTCCGGTTGCCATGCAGCGGTGTCGACGTCTTCACGTCGTGGCCGCTCCAGCACCTTGACCCCGCGTTCGCTGCGGTTGGCCTTGCCCGGCGCGCCGGGGCTGCCCGGCAGTGCTACGTCGTAACTGATGAACGACAGGCTGGCACTGGTGCGCACGTTGTTGCGGCGCGGGTGATAGAAGAACTGGTCAATGGTCGGCGCCACTTCCGGTTGCAGGGCGTAGACCATTTCGTCCACCACGCTGACCGTCAGGTGCGCCGGGATCGCCTTGCCGGCGAACTGGGTGCTCAGGTCCACGGTCACCGTGTCGCCAGGGCGATAGGTGGCTTTGTCCGTAACGACAGCAACGTCGATCTGCGGCGTCACCACCTTGATGCCGGCATTCTGGAAGCTGTACTGGCCGCCCTTGGTGTACAGCACCGAGAAGGTCAGGTTGGGCGCGAAGTTATCCTTCACGGCAATGCGCGCGCGGTACTGGGTGTCGCTGAGTTTTTCCATCTTCAGCCAGTCGCCGCCCTTGGACAGCAGCGCCGTGGCTTCGACCTTGTCCCGTTCCAGCGACAGCAGCGCATCGCTGACCGGTTCCGGAAAGGTGATCAGCGCCAGCGCTTCGTCACCTGTCTTGTATTCGGTTTTATCGAGGACGATCTCGACGGTGCCCGGTACGGCCTTGATGCCTTCGCCGGTCACCGCATGGGCGGCGGCGCCAATGACCCGGCCGTGGTCATCCTTGAGCGTCAGGTTGTAGGTGCCAGGACGGTCGAAGGTCAGGCTGAAACCCTTGTCCTTGGCCGCCAGTTTGCCCTCGCCGGTGCTCTGATCTTCCAGGCGCACCCAGGCGTAACTGCCCGGCGTCACGGCCTTGGCTTGTTCGTTGCCGCCTTCGTTGGCGTAGCTGAACGAGACCTTCTGGCCGACGGCGCTGAATCGCTGGGGCGCGCTCAGGCGGAAATTCGCCGCGCCACGGTCGATGAGGATTTCCTTGGTGGTCTTGACCCGATACGCCGCGCCATCGCTGGCGAACACCGTGAGGGTGTAGCGACTCGGCTTGTCGGCGGCCGGCAGGTCGAGGGTCGCGTTGCCCTTGTCGTCGGTGGTCACTTCGCTGCTGGTCAGCTCGACCGGGAATTGCCCCAGGTATTGCAGCTCGTTATCCACCATCGACAGTTGCTGGGCGCGCAGGCTCAGGCTCACCGTGGCGTTGACCACCGGCTTGCCATCCGGGTACAGCAACACCAGGTTGCCCTTGACCGGCTCGCCGGTGCGGTAATCCTGCTTGGCCAGGTTGAGCGCGATTTCGAAGTGCGGCTTGATGTACTCGGCCACACGGAAGGCGCTGCTGTAGAGCTGGTCCTTGTAGCTGAAGCGCAACTCATAGCCGCCGGCCACGGCATTTTCCGGCAGTTGGAAACGGCCTTGGGTACCGGCCTTGGAATCGAGTTTCAGGGCCAGGGTTTGCAGGGCGGTGCCGGTGGCATCCAACACGCTGACATTGACGTCGGCGGCGCTCGGTTGCACCGAGTCACGGGCGTTCTTGAACTCGCGACCGACGATTTTCAGCGAGACCCAATCCCCCGGTCGGTACAGCGGCCGGTCGGTGAAGGCGTAGAGCTTGGTGTCGTAGATTTCGCTGTCGTAGTAGAAGTTTTCCGAGACGAATACCCCGCCCTCCTCGTCCTCGCCGATGACGAACGAACGCTCCGGGCTGACGTGCTTGAGGCGCAACAGACCGTCTTCATCGGTGGCACCGCTGCTCATCACGCCCAGGCCATCGGTCCACAGCACGTTGACCTTGGGCACCGAACGCCCTTCGTGCTTGCGTGCGGCCCAGACCAGCAATTCATCACCGGCAATCTTGCTCACCGCCACGGTGTTGGAGACGAAGACCATGGTGGTCGCGCGGTATTTGCCGATCAGCGCCTCCACCAGGTACAGGCCCGGTTTCAACTGACCCAGCGGCACATAAACGTTGCCCGGCGCGACGCTGACGAACTCACTGGACGAGCCGGCCAGGTTGACGCCCGCAGGCGGCTGGATCGGCTTGGCTTGCCACAGCGGATAACGGAACTGGCTGACCACCGGCAAGCCCGGGATCAAGGCGAATTGTGCCGGCGCGTCGTACGGCGTCGGTGCCACCAGGGCATCGCCGATCTTCAGCTCCGGCACTTCTTCGGTCACTTGCTGGCGGGACTCGTAGGAGAACGCCCGCTGCATCACCCGACGGGACTTGCGATACCAGTTGTCCCACAGGTACGCCAGGGTGTTCGACAGGCCTTCGCCCTTGAACTGCCCATCGCTGACTACGCGATGCAGGTTCTTCTGGCGCTTGAGGAAATCCAACGGCTTGTCGATGCGATAGACACGGATATCGGCGCCGCCGTAGGGCTCCATGCGGAACCGGCGATAGTCGCGGCCCGGCGCTTCGAGGCGGACCATGGCCTGCTCGTCGCTGGCAAAGCTGCTGTCGGCCAGCAGGAAGAAGCTTTCACCGGACACCGGCGTGTAGCCGCTGGGCTCCACGGTGTCTTCGGCATTAACCACGGGTGCCAGCAACAAGGCAAACAGCAGGGGCAGTTTTGAACACAAGCGCAGCATGCGGGCACCGGTCATTGGGAGAGAAAGTTGAGTCGATAGACGCCGATGAAGTTGGGGTTGGCTGCGTCGGGTATCCATCGGGTGTCCTTCCAGTTCATGAGTTGTTGCAGGCTTGCGGAGCGCATGCCGTTGTCGGTAGGGGTTGTAGTGCCGGTGTGATAGGCGATGTAGCGGCCCATCCAGATCATCAGGTGCTGGTCGTCGCCTTGATCGAAGAACATCAGGTCGCCGGGACGGGCCTGGGCCACATCGCGGCCCACCAGGTGACTGTTGAACTGGATCAGCTTGATGGCGTTGACGTAAGGCCCGACCTTGCCGCCGCCCTGCTGCCATTGCTGGGCGAGGCGCCGTTGCGCATCGCTGAGGGGCAGTTCCGGTGGCAGGTAGCGATTGGACAGGCCATTGCTGCGCAGCCATTTTTCATCATGGACCTTGAGCGCTTCGTTGGCGGCAAAGCGCACCAGCCCGGCGCAGTCCTGCTGATACCAGCGCGGGCTCGGACCTCTGGTCAGCTGTTCCTGGGCGATGCGCACGAACCAGGCGCGAAAGACCTGGGACTGCTGCACATCCAGCGCCGGCGCCTCGCCGGCACGCGCAGGCCCGCCGAGCAGCAAGGCCAGCAGCAGCGTCAACGCAGGGGTGCGGATCAGTCCTGTCACAGCGCTTTCCATTCCAGCGGCAGCCACTGCCAGTGGCCGTCCGGCTCGCTGCCTTCCGGCAAGGTCAGGGCGTATTTGCCATAGCCGCCGAGGGTGCGCAGTTTCGGGATCAGGTAGGTTTGCGCGGCGTTGTAGAACACCGGCTCCATGTCCTGGGGCAAGCTGTCGAGGGTTTCGCGCTGCATCAGTTGCGCAATGGAATCCGGGCCGAAGTAGACTGGCATCAGCAGGTCCTTGGGTACCACGTCGGCCATGGGTGGAAAGCGTTTGTCGAGAGTGCCGAGGGCCTTGTCCACCAACTTGTCGTCGAGGGAGAACAGCAAGGTCGAACCGTGGCGCGCCAGGCTCACCCGCAGGAAAGCCTTGCCGGTGATCGCGTCGGGTTGTTCGGCTTCCTTGGCCAGGTAAGGGCCGAAGTTGGAACTGACCTGGCGCAGCCATTGGTGCGTCGAGCCTTGCTGCTTCTCGACCACCGGGAAGGCATGTTCGGCGACGTTGTTTTCATAGGCGCCCACCATCGAACCGAACAGGTTGCCCAGGTCGGCGTCGAGCTTGCCATCGTCTTCGTTCAGGCTCGCCACCAACAGCGGCGTGTACAGGCGCGAATCGGCGTACCAGCACAGGCCCGCCGCGCCGGCCACATGGTCGACCATGGCCTGGGCGGCTTTTTCGTCGGCACCGAGTTTGACCAGCAACGGTTTCTGCTGCTCGGCAGCCAGGGGCAAGGCTACGCAGGCACTGGCGCCCATGGGCATGGCTTGCCAGATCGGCTTGAAGTCGAAGTCCGGTTGGTTTTCCAGTTCGTCCATGGCCAGGAAGCTGTGCCAGCCCTTGTCATCCATGTCGAAGCGCAAGCCGGCGAAGTTCGGGATGAAACGCTGGTAGCCCATGGCGAGCACGCTGGCGTTGACCGAGATGCGCTGCTTGACCTCTGGTGCCTTGGGCGGCAGGCCGAAGGCTTCGGGGAACAGTTTGTCGCCATTGAGCAAGGCGGCCAGGGCGGTGGTCGAAACGCTGCCCCGTTCAACCGCGGCGCCACTGGCCGGGTCATACAGCTTGGTCGGGTTGGACAGCACCACCAGTTTGTCGCCATGGGAGGCGAAAAGCAGGGATTTGCTGGCGTTGTAGCTGAGCTGGTAGAGCGCGACGTCATCGCCACCGACTTTCAGGTCGCTGAGCTTGCTCAACTGCGTATCGTCCAAGGCGACCTTGGCCAACGGTTCCAGCACCTTGGCCAGCCCGCCGCGATCCATCACCAACAGGAAATCCTTGAGGCGACCATCGGCACCGCGCCACAGCGCCACATCGGCCGGTTGGTCGAACAGCTCTTCGATCAGGCTGTCCTGCAACTTGAGGTCATGCTCATAGATGATCCGGCGCAGGCTGCCGATCAGCCCGAGACGGTCCGCATGGGCCTCGTAATAGAAGACGAAGTCCTCGGTGAGCGTGGCCTTGAGGAACGGCACCGCCAACAGGTCCTTGGGCAACTGGCTCAAGGAATGGGCCTCGAGCAAGCCGTCGGGACGGCTCAGGCCGAGTTTTTCCAACGCCAGCTCCATGGGCGGCGCCTTGGGCTTGGTCATGAACCAGCCCATCCCGGCGACGACACCCGCCACCAGGCACAGCCCGATCAGCAGCGCCGGCCAGCGGCGTCCAGGTTTGGCGACAGGTGTCGGCGTGGTCGGGGAAGCAGTGTTGTCGCTCATATTCACAAGGGCCTGTTCATCCGTGGAGCGGATACTTAGTAGTTGAAAGTCTTGACCAGCAACAGATCGCCAATGGCACGCAGGGGCACGACAAAGGTTTCGCGTTTTTCATTGACGGTGTTTTCGTTGAGCACCAGGTTGATTTGCGAGGTGATCACCTCGTTCTGGTTGCTGGTCTCATCGAAGTTGTAGCCGCCGCTGCCGTAGTTGCCCCAATAGTTCACGTAGACCAGGTAGGTGCCGTGCATCGGCGCGGTCATGGTGAACATTTCCGGGCCGGGGCCGTCGACGCCATCGGGGTCGAGGCCGCCGCCGTTGCTCAGCGCCGGCTGGCCGAAGAACGCATGTTGGCCGTCGGGTGTGACGATATGCAGGTCGAGTTCGGCCTTGGGATCGTCCCAGCCGAGCACCACGCGGATCTGCGCCGGGGTGCGCAGGTTGTTGGCTTCATAGAATTGCACGCGCTTGAGGGACTGGCCTTCGGAGCTGCGCACCTCGACGCTGTTGGAGCCGGCGCCGAACGCATACGGCCGGGCGAAACGCCCCTCGTCGTCGGTATAGAGATTCAGTGGGTTGCCGTTGACCGCCAGGCTGTGGGGCTGGCGAGCCGTGCCCATGGCCTTGAGCCGGCCCTCGATCATCGTGCGATTACGCTGCACGCCCCGATCGATGGGCGGCGTGGGATAGGCGACCTGGGGGTTTTCAGTGCGATCGAGCAAGCCGTTGTAGCGCCAGCCGCCCACCGGCTCCGACATCTCGGCAGAAGGCTGCGCCCACGCCAGCGGCGCGCCGAGCAACACGATCAATAAAGAAAGAAAACGCACGTATGCCTCCTGCCATGCACGACGCAACCCGGCGCCAATCCTCAGCACGCTTGTCATTATTCAGGTTTCGTCTGAAGGCCCCGTCGCAAGGGGGCCGTAGATGGCGCGAAGGTTAGCGATTCGGCGGATTATTAACAATCGGGGAACGCGCGATTCTGTGTGGGAAATCACGTACTGAGGGTTGCGAGAGCCGAATAGAAGATCTATTCGGCTCACAAAATGAGCCGAATAGCGTTATTATTCAGCTCATTCATCTTTGGACAGGCGCATGGCATTCCATTGGATCTGGCAACAGCCCGACTGGCCCGGTTTTCACTGGCAAGCTGAAGCATTGGCACCGCTGCTGCGCGAATGCGTGCAGGCCCAGGGTCAATTGCTCGGCATGACCGGCGCGGTCACGACTTCGCTCAGCGTCCAGAACGAACTGGATGCCTTGCTGCAAAACATCGTGACCTCCTCGGCTATCGAAGGAGAGCAATTGAATGTCGGCTCGGTGCGCACTTCCCTGGCCCGGCGCCTGGGCCTCGAACAAGTCGATGACACGCCGGTCAGCCAACGCAGCGAAGGCTTGGCGAACCTGTTGCTGGACGCGACCCGGCACTTCAACCAGCCCCTGACCATCGAGCGCTTGCTGGAATGGCACGAGTGGTTGTTTCCTGATCAAGCGAGCGACCTTGCCCATAGGCAGATCCGCGTAGGTGCGTTGCGCGGTGCCGAACCGATGCAAGTGGTCTCAGGCCGACTGGACCGACCTACCGTTCACTTCGAGGCGCCGCCTCGCCAGGGCCTTGAACAGCAATTGCAAACGTTCGTCGACTGGTTCGAGGCCAGTCGTCATCAGGCCGAGCTCGATCCGTTGTTGCGTGCCGGTATTGCTCACTTCTGGTTTGTCACCCTGCATCCGTTCGACGATGGCAATGGTCGCCTCACCCGTACCCTGACCGACCTCGCACTGGCCCAGGGCGAAGCCCAAGCGATCCGTTTCTATGCCATGTCGGTGAGTATCCTGGAAGACCGCGCCGGCTATTACCGAATCCTCGAAAGCAGTCAGAAAGCCACACTGGATATCACGGCCTGGTTGACATGGTTCCTGCAGACCCTGTTACGCAGCCTGCACAAAGCGATGACGCAGATCGAAAGCGTGTTGGGTAAGACGCGGTTCTGGCAAGCCCATCGCGCTTCGGCACTCACGCCTGAACAGACCAAAGTGCTGAATCGGTTGCTCGATGGCGGTGAAAAAGGCTTTGAGCACGGGATCAGCGCTGCTCAATACCAGGCCGTGGCCAAGGTTTCCAAGGCGACGGCCACCCGACATCTGACGGAACTGCTGGAGAAAGGCTGCCTGGAGCGAATGCCTGGCGGAGGGCGCAGCACGCGGTACCGAATCAACTATCCAGCCAACTGAATACCCGACAAGCCGACGGAACACCTTGTGGCGAGGGAGCTTGCTCCCGCTCGACTGCGCAGCAGTCGCAAAGTCTTTGCGGGTTTGGGTCTGCTTCGCAGCCCAGCGGGAGCAAGCTCCCTCGCCACAAAAGCCGGTCGGCCGTAGCCTGTATCAGCTCATCCGTTGCGCTTCGATTCACCCCGCCCTGATTTGCCCCAAAACCCCATGTCTGCTAGTGTCGCGCCGGTTTAACAGTCAACCGGAATAGCCGCCATGGCCCGCAAAAAAGCTGCACTGGATTTCGAACAATCCCTGGCCGACCTGCAAACGCTGGTCGAGCGCCTGGAGAACGGCGAATTGTCGCTGGAAGACTCGCTGACCGCCTTCGAGCAAGGCATCGGCTTGACTCGCGACTGCCAGGCGGCGCTGGCCCAGGCCGAGCAGAAGGTGCAATTGCTGCTCGAGCGTGACGGCGAGCTGACCGAAGAGCCTTTCGACGCGGACCAGCCTGAATGATCGGCGCCTATCAAGCCAGCAGCCAGGCCCGGGTCAATGCTGCACTGGATAGTTTGTTCAGCGCTCCAAGCCCGGAACTGGCGCGCCTGTACGAAGCCATGCGCTACAGCGTGATGAACGGCGGCAAGCGCGTGCGTCCATTGTTGGCCTATGCCGCGTGCGAAGCCCTGGGCGGCCAGGCCGAGCAGGCCAATGGCGCGGCCTGCGCGGTGGAGCTGATCCACGCGTATTCGCTGGTTCACGATGACTTGCCGGCCATGGACGACGATGACCTGCGTCGCGGCCAGCCAACCACCCACAAAAAATTCGACGAAGCCTGCGCGATCCTGGCTGGCGACGGCTTGCAGAGCCTGGCCTTCAGCGCCCTGCTGGACCCGGCCCTGAGCGATTGCCCGGCGCAGACTCGCCTGGACATGGTCACTGCCCTGGCGCTGGCGGCCGGCCCCGCCGGAATGGTCGGCGGCCAGGCCATCGACCTCGGCTCGGTGGGCTTGAAGCTGGACCAGAGCGCGCTGGAATACATGCACCGGCACAAGACCGGCGCCTTGATCGAGGCCAGCGTCAAACTCGGCGCCCTCGCCAGCGGTCGAGCCGCACCCGCACAGCTACAAGCCTTGCAGACCTACGCCCGGGCCATTGGCCTGGCGTTCCAGGTGCAGGACGACATCCTCGACGTCGAAAGCGATACCCAGACCCTGGGCAAACGCCAGGGCGCCGACATCGCCCGCGACAAGCCGACCTACCCGGCCCTGCTCGGCCTCGACGCCGCCAAGGCCTATGCCCTGGAGTTGCGTGACCAGGCCCTGGCCGCGCTGCGACCCTTTGACGCGGCGGCCGAACCGTTGCGTGACTTGGCGCGATATATCGTCGAACGCCGCAGTTGATACGGGGTCAACCCCTTTAGACTGCGTATCGGCCAAGTTCCGGCCAACGCGTGGGCAGCTTGCGATGCATAAGGTAAACTGCCGCCTCTTTCTATACCTATAACGATTCGCCTGATGCCCACGACGTTCCAAGAGATTCCCCGCAAGCGCCCGACCACGCCCCTGCTGGACCGCGCCAACACGCCGGACGGCCTGCGTCGCCTGGGTGAAGCCGAGCTGGAAACCCTGGCCGATGAGTTGCGCCTGGAATTGCTCTACACGGTCGGCCAGACCGGTGGGCACTTCGGCGCGGGCCTGGGCGTCATCGAGCTGACGATCGCATTGCATTACGTGTTCGATACCCCGGACGACCGGCTGGTATGGGACGTCGGGCACCAGGCCTACCCGCACAAGATCCTCACCGGGCGTCGCCAGCGCATGGGCACCCTGCGCCAGAAGGACGGCATCGCCGCCTTCCCGCGTCGCTCCGAGAGCGAATACGACACCTTTGGCGTCGGCCACTCCAGCACGTCCATCAGCGCCGCCCTGGGCATGGCGATTGCCGCCCGCCTGCAAAACAGCGAGCGCAAGGCCATTGCCGTGATCGGCGACGGCGCTCTGACGGCGGGCATGGCCTTCGAAGCGCTGAACCACGCGCCGGAAGTCAACGCCAACATGCTGGTGATCCTCAACGACAACGACATGTCGATCTCGCGCAATGTCGGCGGGCTGTCCAACTACCTGGCGAAGATCCTCTCCAGCCGCACTTACGCCAGCATGCGCGAAGGCAGCAAGAAAGTACTGTCACGCCTGCCCGGTGCCTGGGAAATCGCCCGCCGTACCGAAGAATACGCCAAGGGCATGCTGGTTCCCGGCACGCTGTTCGAAGAGCTGGGCTGGAACTACATCGGCCCCATCGACGGCCACGACCTGCCCACGTTGATCGCCACCCTGCGCAACATGCGTGACCTCAAGGGCCCGCAATTTCTGCACGTGGTCACCAAGAAAGGCAAAGGCTTCGCCCCGGCGGAAGTCGACCCGATCGGTTACCACGCCATCACCAAGCTCGAACCCCTGGACGCCCCGGCGGCCGCGCCGAAAAAGGCCGGCGGACCGAAGTATTCCGGCGTGTTCGGCCAATGGCTGTGCGACATGGCCGCCACCGACCCGCGCCTGGTGGGCATCACCCCGGCGATGAAGGAAGGCTCGGACCTGGTGGCGTTCAGCGAACGCTATCCACAGCGCTATTTCGACGTGGCGATTGCCGAGCAGCACGCCGTGACCCTCGCCGCCGGCATGGCGTGCGAAGGCGCCAAACCGGTGGTGGCGATCTATTCGACGTTCCTGCAACGCGCCTATGACCAGTTGATCCATGACGTCGCGGTGCAGAACCTCGACGTGCTGTTCGCCATCGACCGCGCCGGCCTGGTGGGCGAAGACGGCCCGACCCATGCTGGCAGTTTCGACCTGTCGTTCCTGCGCTGCATCCCCGGCATGCTGGTGATGACCCCGAGCGATGAAAACGAGCTGCGCAAGATGCTCACCACCGGGCACCTGTTCAATGGCCCGGCGGCAGTGCGCTACCCTCGTGGCACCGGCCCGAACGCAACGATCGAAGCCGACCTGGAGCCGATCGAGATCGGCAAGGGCGTGATCCGCCGCCAAGGTAAGCAAACTGCGCTGCTGGTGTTCGGCGTACAACTGGCCGAAGCCTTGAAAGTCGCACAATCCCTGGACGCCACCGTGGTGGACATGCGTTTCGTCAAACCTCTGGACGAAGCCTTGGTGCGCGCGATCGCTGCCAGTCATGAGCTGCTGGTGACCATCGAGGAAAACGCCATCATGGGCGGCGCCGGTGCGGCGGTCAGCGAATTCCTGGCCCGGGAGAACATCCTCAAGTCGGTGCTGCACCTGGGCTTGCCGGACAGCTATGTCGAACATGCCAAGCCGGCACAGATGCTGGCTGAGTGCGGGCTGGATGAGGCCGGGATCGAAACGTCGGTGCGCCAGCGGTTGCAACTGCTGGGCCTGTAATTTTCAGACCACACATATCCTCCTGTGGGAGCGAGCCTGCTCGCGATAGCGGTAGACCAGTCGGCATCCGTATTGCCTGACACACTGCTATCGTGAGCAGGCTCGCTCCCACATTGGTTTTGTGCGGACCAAGTAGTCACGGAACACCCATGAAACTGCGCCTAGCCCTCACTCTTTCCCTGCTCCCCACCCCTTATCTGCTGGCCGACACCTTCGAACGCGACCAAGCCCTGAAGCTGCCCGACATCGTGATCAGTGCCAACCGCCAGGTCGAGGCCCGCAACGACAGCAGCGCCGCCAACACGGTGTTCACCCGCGACGACATCGAGCGCCTGCAACCAGCCAGCGTCACTGACCTGCTCAGCCGCGTGCCGGGAGTGCAGGTGGCGCCGTTGGGTGGGCACGGTAGCCTGCCAGGGATCTACATTCGCGGCACCAAATCGGCCCAGAGCCTGGTGCTGGTGGACGGCCAGCGCATCGGCAACGCCACCTCCGGCGACAGCAACCTGCAACGCCTGAACATCCACCAGATAGAACGGGTGGAAGTGCTGCGCGGCTCGCGCTCGGTGATCTACGGCGCCGATGCGGTGGGCGGGGTGATCCAGATTTTCACCCGTCGCGGCAACGAACAAGGCCTGCAACCACGCCTGCACCTGGGCTTCGGCAGCCAACAGACCTGGGAGCGTAGCCTGAGCCTGTCCGGTGGCGATGAGCAGACGCGCTTCAATCTCGGGGCCAGCCTCGACGACAGCGCCGGCGATAATCGAACCCACGAGTCCTACGCCAGCGACCGCGACGAGGACGCCAACCGCAACCAGTCCTTCAGCCTCAGCCTGAGCCATGCCGCCAGCGATGACCTGGAAGTAGGCTTGAACCTGTTGGATAACCGCGGCAAAAGCGAATACGACAACCCGTTCGGCCGCTTCGACCCGACCACCTTCGAATCCCTGCCCCAGCAACCCCATAGCGAGTTTGCGGTGAGCAGCTTCAGCACCTATGTGGACGGACGGCTCAACGACACCTGGAAATCGCGCCTGGAACTGGGCCACAGCGAAAACCGTGAAAAGACTTTCGACAAGCTCAGTGACGTCCGCGAAGTGTTCAACACCTACCGCGATTCCGTGACCTGGCAGAACGACGTGAAGCTGGACGAGCGCAACAGCCTGATCGTCGGCGGCGACTGGTATCAGGACCGGGTCAACAGCAGCACGCCGTTCGACGAAGACAGCCGTTGGAACCGTGCAGCGTTCATCCAGCACCGCTTCCAGGCCGAAACCTTCTCCACCGAACTGGGCCTGCGTCGCGACCAGAACCAGCAGTTTGGCGGCCAAAACAGTTGGAGCGGCACGCTCACCCTGCCGATCAACCCGGACAACGACATGTTGCTGACCTACAGCGAAAGCTTCCGCGCGCCGACCTTCAACGACCTGTACTACCCGGACTACAGCAACCCGGACCTGAAACCCGAGACGGCCAAAAGCTACGAGTTGCAATGGCGCAGCCAACTGAGCGACAGCGCCCGCCTGGAGACCTCGCTGTACCGCACGGACCTGGAAGACGCGATCATCTTTGGCAGCAACTCACGCCCACAGAACGTCGCCTCGGCGCGGATCAACGGGTTTGAGATGGCCCTGACGCAGGAACTGTTCGGCTGGCAGAGCAACCTTGGCCTGGCCATCATCGACCCGCGCGACCGCGACAGCGGCCACACCCTCGCCCGCCGCGCCCGGCGGACCTTGAGCCTGGACCTGGATCGGCAATTCGACCGCCTGGGCCTGGGTGCCACCTGGCAAGCGGTGAGCGGCAGCTACGACGACGAGAACAACCGCAATGCCCTGGGCGGTTATGCCTTGCTCGGGTTGCGCGGCAGTTGGGCGTTGACCCGGGAAGTGAAGCTGGAGATGAAGGTGGATAACCTGCTGGACAAGGGTTACAGCCGGGCGCTGTATAGCCATGATGGTCAGCAGTATGGGTATCGGGAAGATGGGCGGGCCTGGTTGTTTGGGGTGACTTGGACACCGGATATCTGATCCGAGACTTGTGAAGTTTGCGCTGGCCTCATCGCGAGCAGGCTCGCTCCCACAGGGGATTTTTGGTGAATTCGGATTTTGTATCCGCCGTCGATCAACGGTGGGAGCGAGCCTGCTCGCGATTGCAGACACCGCGGTTTACCTGTCCGGCGCAATCAACTCACACAACCGTGACGTCGCCTCGATCATCTGCCCACTGGGCCGCTCCAGCCCCTTGTCACGCACTAACAACAACCGCCCCTGCGTCACCGCCGGCAACTGCGGCCAGGCTTTCCAGGCATCAAGCTGCGCCTGCTCGGTGGCGAGGAGAACCTGTGGATTGCGCTGCAGCACCGACTCCACGCTCACCTGCGGCGCCGGCACGCTCAGGTCGGCGAAGACGTTCCGCGCCCCGCACACTGCCAATGCATCACTGATGATCTGCCCGCCACCAACGGTGTACAGCGGCCGATCCCAGACCTGATAGAACACCGGCAATGGCGTGGCGCGCCGGTAACGCTGGCGCAGTTCCTCAAGACGCACGCGCAACTGCGCCGCTCGCTGCACACCCCGCTCCGGGCGGCCGAGCTGCATGGCGATGGCTTCGATTTGCGTGATGAGTTGGTCGAGACTGTGGGGGTCAGCGATATAGAGGGGAATGCCCAGGCCCTTGAGCTGCTGGCGCTGGGCCGGGCCAACGCTGCCGGGCCAGAGCAGGAGCAGATCGGGCTTGAGGCTGAGCAGGTGCTCCATGTCCAGTTGCCCGTAACGGCCGACCGAGGGCAGGTCTTGCAGCATCGGCGGACGGTCACCGCCATCCAGCACGCCCACGAGCAGGTCAGCGGACTCCAGTTCAACGACGATTTCCGAGAGTGACGGTGCCAGGCTGACGACCCGCGGGGCCGCCACCGTCGAGGCACTGACGGCCAGCAGCAGGACCGCCAGCCAGCGGCTCATCAGCCGAGCTGACGCGGGATGCGATACAGGTAGAACAGTACCGTGGAGGACAAGGCCAGCAACATCAGCGGCACCGCCTCCAGGCCCACGAACACGGCAAGGGCGCCGATCCAGGCTGGCAGCCCCGCGACAAGAAAGGCTGCACGACGGCGAGCCGCCAGAGCAATCCAGGCCTGGGGTTCTTCCGGTGTATCGAGGGCTTTCTGGGTTGCAACCAAGGCGTGTTTATAAGGCCCGAAGAATCGCAGGCTGACGAACATCGACGCCACGCCAGCAATGAACAGCGGCATCGCCAACACCGGCAGGATCGCTTCGCCCTGGCCAAACACCAGGTTGATCACGAACAGCGGTACCAGGGCCAGTGCCAGGTATTTCCACCAACTGACGGCCAGTCGCCGCCGAACCTGGCCACGCGTCACGCCCGGTCAACCTCGCCCTGGTGCTCGTTGCCCATCATGTGGTCGAGCTTGCTGGCCTTGGTCGCCAGATAGAGTTTGTTATGCGGATTATGGCCGGTGTGCAGCGGCACACGCTCGGCGACCACGATGCCCATGTCGGTCAGCGCCTTGACCTTGCGCGGGTTGTTAGTCATCAGCCGCAAGGACTTCACACCCAGGTGTTGGAGCATCGGCAGGCAGATGCTGTAGTCACGCAGGTCGGCGGCAAAGCCCAGGCGCTCGTTGGCTTCGACGGTATCGGCGCCGCCATCTTGCAGTTCATAGGCGCGGATCTTGTTCAACAAGCCAATCCCACGCCCTTCCTGGCGCAGGTACAGCAACACACCACGGCCTTCACGGGCGATGGCTTGCAGCGCGGCTTCGAGTTGCGAACCGCAATCGCAGCGCTGGCTGAACAGGGCGTCGCCCGTCAGGCATTCGGAGTGCAGGCGACCCAGTACCGGGCTGCCGTCGGCGAAATCACCCAGGCTCAGCACAACGTGCTCGCGGCCGGTGGCTTCATCGAGAAAACCATGCATGGTGAATTGCGCAAAAGGCGTCGGCAGCTTGGAAGCGGCAACAAAAACGACAGGCACCGGTGTGCTCCTGATCTAGTACTGGAGTTTCGCAGAGGCGGGCATTGTAACAGCACGTCCCGACCGACGCTTAGGCTGAATTGTCGGCCATAACCATCGAAAAGTTTGATTACGGCTTCGGTGGCTTGCCATTCTCGTCGAAAGGATAGGGTTGCTTCCAACGTTCGAAAATCGGTTTGAGCTGGCCAGTTTTCACCAGTACCTCCATGCGCCGGTCGAACAGATCAAGCAGCGCCTTTCCGTTTGCGGTGTTGGCAAAGCCCAGGTACAGCGGCAAATTGATCAGCGGTGAGAGTTTGAACTGCTTGGGATCGTCGGCCTTGGCGAGCACTTCTTCGATTTCCATCGATGCATCGATGTAGAAATCCGCTCGTTCATGAATCAGCATGGGCAAGATCCCCACCGCCCGGTGGATTTCGTTGAAACGGCGGATGTTGGGCAGGTAGTTGTTGTATTCGTAGCCGCGCATCCATACCAGTCGATAGTTACCAATCGTCGCCAGGGTCGGCGTTGGCTTGGACGCCAGCCCCAGGGCATAGATGTGATCGACGTCGTAGTGCCACTTGGGATAAAGCACGCCTTCGGACTCATCCCGATAGGCGCCGACCTGCACGTCGACCTCACCACGCTGCACCAACCCGATCGAGCGGGTGTAGGGCACGCTGCGGATCTCCAGCTTGACGCCTTCTGGCTCGAACACCGCGCGCAAGATGTCCCAGCCCATGCCCTGGCCGTCGGCCTGGGTGTAATCGGCCCACTCCTCGCTGGCTGCGCGGACCTTGTCGGGAAGCGACGCCGACTCGGCAACCCCCACCCCCACACAGGCTCCCAGACACAGCAACAGCAACAGTGCGCGACTTACGCCCATGCCCAGCTCCTTCAGGTGAAACACCACACCAATCCTTGCATTGCCAGCCAGGCGAAAACCCCGGCCAACACATCATCGAGCATGATACCGACACCGCCGTGCACATGCCGGTCGATCCAGCGAATGGGCCACGGCTTGAGAATATCGAAGAAACGGAACACCAGAAAACCCGTCAGCAACCAGTACCAGCCTTCCGGTACCAGCCACAAGGTGATCCACATGCCGACCATTTCATCCCAGACAATGCCTTCATGGTCGTGCACCCGCAAATCGTCCGCCACTTTGCCACACAGCCAGAAGCCAAACAGCATGGTGATGCCCAGCATCAGCCAATAGCCCCAATCCGGCAACATCTGCCACAACGGTATGAAGGGTAGCGCAACCAGCGAGCCCCAGGTGCCAGGGGCTTTAGGCAAAGTACCCGAACCGAAGCCAAATGCCAGGAAATGCCAGGGATTGCGCCAGACCGAAGGCGGAACGAACTCCGCCGGGACCTGGTTGGGATGATCTGTCACGGTGTCTCCCGAAAATGTTGATAGCCGCGGATTTGCGGGGTGATGTCCTGCCCGGTGTTGTCGACCAGCGTGACGCCTTGCCCGGCCAGTACGCGACCGATCACGTGGATCGGCAAGCCCTCGGCCTGTAATGCCGCCAATCGGCCCGGTGCCACGGTGAACAGCAGCACGTAGTCATCACCGCCGCTCAGGGCCGCGTGGGCGGCATCCGTGCGGCCCAGAAAGGCTACTAGAGCGTTGGACAGCGGCAGTCGATCGCGTTCAACCTGTAAGGCCACCCCGGACGCCAGGGCGATATGCCCGCAATCGGCCAGCAGGCCGTCGGAAATATCCATCGCCGCGCTGGCCTTGCCACGTAGCGCCAGGCCCAGGTCGATCTGCGGACATGGTGACCAGTAATGGGCCAGCAGTGGCTCGGCGACGACAGGTTCGGCGCTACGCTGGCCGAGTACCAGCGGCAATGCACCGGCGGCATTGCCCAGCTCACCGCCGACACACAGCCAATCGCCAGGCTGCGCGCCGCTACGGGTCAAGGCCTGGCCGGACGGCACGCGACCGAACACGGTCATGGTCAGGCTCAGTGGTCCACGCGTGGTATCTCCGCCCACCAGCGCCACGCCACAGGCCCGGGCCATCTGGTTCAAACCGCGGGCATAGGCTTGCAGCCAATCGGCAGTCACCGTCGGCAGGGTCAAGGCAAGGGTAAAGGCCACAGGCGTGGCGCCCATGGCCGCCAGGTCACTGACCGCCACGGCCAGCGAGCGCTGGCCGAGCAGGAACGGGTCGCACGGGTCTGGGAAATGCACGCTGGCCACGAGTGTGTCGGTGGACACCGCCAGCTGTTCCCCGGGAGGAACGGCCAGCAAGGCGCAGTCGTCGCCGATCCCCAGCGCAACGCCCTCGCCGCCTTGCGCGCAGGGCGCGGCGGCGAAGTAATTACGGATCAGCTCAAATTCGCCCATAGCGTCGCTGCAAGCGCCAATCAGCGCTTGAACGCCTTCACTTCAGCTTCACGCAGACGCGGGGCGAGTTTGTCGAGCACACCGTTGACGAACTTGTGGCCATCGGTGGAACCGAAGACTTTCGCCAACTCGATCCCTTCGTTGATCACCACGCGGTACGGGACGTCGACGCGCTTGAGCAGTTCCCAGGTGGACAGGCGCAGGACCGCCAGTTCGACCGGGTCCAGCTCTTCGATGGTCAGGTCCAGGCATGGCGTGAGCGCGGTGTCGATTTCGGTCTTGAACTGCGGGACCCCGTGCAGGATCTCGCGGAAGTAAGCACCGTCGACATCACTGAAATCGTTATCGACCCGAAACTGCGCTTCGATCTCGTTCAGCGATTGCTTGGCCATGTGCCATTGATACAGCGCCTGGGTCGCGAGCTGACGGGCTTCGCGACGCTTGGCGCTTTTCGACGGCTTGCCGGCATCGGCTGGCTTGGGATCGCGCGGGTTGAAACGATCGCTTTCGTCGCTAATCACTTGGCCTCCAACTGCGCCAGCAGGCTGACCATTTCCAGGGCGGACAAGGCAGCTTCGGCACCTTTGTTACCGGCCTTGGTGCCGGAACGTTCGATGGCTTGCTCGATGGAATCAACGGTCAGAACGCCGAAGGCGACTGGCACGCCGAACTCCATGGACACCTGGGCCAGGCCCTTGGTGCATTCGCCGGCCACGTATTCGAAGTGCGGAGTACCGCCACGAATGACCGCGCCCAGGGCGATGATTGCCGCATATTCGCCCTTTTGAGCGACTTTCTGCGCAACCAGCGGAATCTCGAAGGCGCCAGGGGCACGGATGATGGTGATGTCGCTTTCGCTCACGCCATGGCGAACCAGGGCATCGACCGCACCGCCAACCAGGCTCTCGACCACGAAACTGTTGAAGCGGCCCACTACCAGAGCGTAGCGGCCTTTGGGGGCGATGAAGGTACCTTCGATGGTCTTCAGGGTCATTCGTCAGATCTCTTAAAGAGCCAGAGCGCGTTCTATACGCGCTCCTCAGTGATATTAGCCACGAATACTGCACCGTGAATCCCGTCATGTCGTTCACTTGCACATCTTTTGTGGCGAGGGGATTTATCCCCGTGGGGCTGCGAAGCAGCCCTTTTTTGGGACTGCTGCGCAGTCCAGCGGGGATAAATCCCCTCGCCACGATGATCTGACAAGCCTGAACAATAATGCCGGAATCCGCGGGCTATTATTCGGAGGGCACGTATTCTACAACTTCCAGATCGAAACCGGATATCGCATTAAATTTCATCGGTGCGCTCATCAGGCGCATTTTACGCACGCCCAGGTCACGAAGGATCTGCGAACCGGCACCGACGATGCTGTAGGTGGTCGGTTTTTTCACCGCTGCCTGGTCGCCGGTTTCACGGATGTGCGCCAGCAGCACGTCGCCATCGAGCGGGTGTCCGAGCAGCAATACCACGCCACTGCCGGCCTCGGCCACCGCGGCCATGGCGGCCCGCAGGCTCCAGCGGCCGGGTTGCTTGACCATCAGCAGGTCGCGCAGTGGGTCCATGTTGTGCACGCGCACCAGGGTCGGTTCTTCGGCACACACGGTGCCCAGGGTCAGCGCCATGTGTACGTCGCCTTCCACCGAGTCGCGGTAGGTCACCAGGTTGAACTGGCCCAGTTCGCTGTCCAGGGGCTGTTCGGCAATCCGCTGAACGGTACGTTCGTGGATCATCCGGTAGTGGATCAGGTCGGCGATGGTACCGATCTTGATGTTGTGTTCGGCGGCAAAGGTTTCCAGCTCCGCGCGACGGGACATGGTGCCGTCGTCGTTCATCACTTCGCAGATCACACCGCTGGGCTCGAAACCGGCCATGCGCGCCAGGTCGCACGCGGCTTCGGTGTGGCCGGCGCGGGCCAGGGTGCCGCCGGCCTGGGCCATCAGCGGGAAGATGTGGCCGGGGCTGACGATGTCTTCGGCCTTGGCGTCCCGGGCGGCAGCGGCCTGCACGGTGCGCGCGCGGTCAGCGGCGGAGATCCCGGTGGTCACGCCTTCGGCGGCCTCGATGGACACGGTGAACTTGGTGCCGAAGCCCGAGCCGTTGCGCGGCGCCATCAGCGGCAGCTTCAGCAGCTCGCAGCGCTCGCGGGTCATCGGCATGCAGATCAACCCGCGGGCATGCTTGGCCATGAAGTTGATGTGTTCGGCCTTGCAGCACTCGGCGGCCATGATCAGGTCGCCTTCGTTCTCGCGGTCTTCGTCATCCATGAGGATGACCATCTTGCCTTGGCGGATGTCTTCAACCAGTTCTTCGATGCTATTGAGCGCCACGCGGCACCCCCTTGGGTCAGGATTTGAGGTAGCCGTTGGCGGCCAGAAAGCTTTCAGTGATATTACCGGCTGCAGGCTCTGCGGCCTTTTCGCCCAACAGCAGGCGCTCCAGGTACCGGGCCAGCAAGTCGACTTCCAGGTTGACCCGTCGCCCCGGCCGGTACGAAGCCATGATGGTTTCGCTCAGGGTATGGGGAATGATCGTCAGCAGGAACTCGGCGCCATCCACCGCATTGACCGTCAGGCTGGTGCCGTCGACGGTGATCGAGCCTTTGTGGGCGATGTACTTGGCCAGTTCCTTGGGCGCGCGGATGCGAAACTCCACGGCGCGGGCGTTATCGGTGCGCGAAACCACTTCGCCGACGCCATCGACGTGGCCGCTGACCAAGTGGCCGCCCAAGCGGGTGGTCGGCGTCAGGGCTTTTTCCAGGTTGACCGGGCTACCACTCTTGAGGTCGTTCATGGCGGTGCAGTCGAGGGTTTCGCGGCTGACATCCGCCAGGAAACCGTTGCCCGGCAACTCGACGGCGGTCAGGCACACGCCGTTGACCGCAATGCTGTCGCCCAACTTGACGTCGCTCAGGTCGAGCTTGCCGGTTTCGACGTAGACCCGCACATCGCCGCCCTTGGGGGTCAGTGCGCGGATGCTGCCGATGGATTCGATGATGCCGGTAAACATGGAGTCCTCCTCGAGAACGGGCCGCCGCTTGGGCGAAAGCCGGGAATTATACGCTCGCCTGGGGAACGGGGACGGCGGTGACTCGCCAGTCATCGCCCACGGCGCGGATTTCAGTGATTTTCAGTTCCGGGGCATCTTTCATCTGCGCCAGCGGCCAGTCCAACAGCGGCCGAGCCGAAGACCCGAGGAACTTGCCGGCGATGAAAATCTGGAATTCGTCCACCAAGCCTTGCCGTGCGAAAGCCCCCGCCAGACGCGGACCGGCCTCCACCAACACCTCGTTGACGCCCCGCCCCGCCAGCTCCACCAGCAGCCGACGCAGATCGACCTGTCCGTCCTCGCCCGCCACGATCATGCATTCGGGGCCGTTGGCGTACTGTTCTTCCACCGCCATGCAGGTAGCGACCAGCGCCGGGCCGGCCTTGAAGAACGCTGCGTCGAGCGGCACCCGCAAACGACCGTCCACCAGCACCCGCAGCGGCGGACGGCTCATGGCCAACGCGGTCTGCTCCGGGTCCAGCCCGAGTTCATCGGCGCGCACGGTCAGCCGGGCATTGTCCGCCAGCACCGTATCGGCGCCGGTCAGCACCACACTGGCCTGGGCGCGCAGGCGTTGTACCGCCGAACGTGCGGCCGGACCGGTGATCCACTGGCTTTCGCCGCTTTCCATGGCCGTGCGGCCATCGAGGCTCATGGCAAGCTTGACCCGCACGAACGGCAGGCCGTGTTCCATGCGCTTGAGGAAACCTTCATTGAGCTTGCGCGCCTCGCCTTCCAGTACGCCGCTTTCAGTAGCGATACCGGCCTGGGCCAGCCGTTGCAGGCCTCGCCCGGCCACTTCCGGGTTGGGGTCCTGCATCGCCGCCACGACCCGCGCCACGCCGGCGTTGACCAGCGCGTCGGCACAAGGCGGCGTACGACCGTGATGGCTGCACGGTTCGAGGGTCACGTAGGCCGTGGCGCCCCGGGCCTGTTCAGCGGCAGCGCGCAGGGCGTGGACTTCGGCATGGGGCTCGCCAGCGCGGATGTGCCAGCCTTCGCCGACAATCTGCCCGTCACGCACGATCACGCAACCGACCCGGGGATTGGGGTGGGTGGTGTAGTGACCGCGCCGCGCCAACTCCAGGGCACGGGCCATGTAGTGGGCGTCGAGGACGGCCTGCTGCGCCGGAATAGTCATTCTTTCACCGGTTCGCGGGCCAGCCGGTCGATTTCTTCGCGGAACTCGTTCAAGTCCTGGAAGCGCCGGTACACCGAGGCGAAACGGATGTAGGCGACTTCATCGAGCTTCTGCAGCTCGGCCATCACCAGCTCACCGACCACCAGGGACTTGACCTCGCGCTCGCCGGTGGCCCGCAGCTTGTGCTTGATGTGCACCAGCGCCGCTTCCAGGCGCTCGACGCTCACCGGGCGTTTTTCCAGGGCGCGCTGCATGCCGGCGCGCAGTTTTTCTTCGTCGAACGGCTGGCGGCTGCCGTCGGTTTTGATCAGGCGCGGCAACACCAGTTCAGCGGTCTCGAACGTCGTGAAACGCTCACCGCAAGCCAGGCATTCGCGGCGGCGGCGGACTTGTTCGCCCTCGGCGACCAGTCGCGAGTCGATGACCTTGGTGTCGTTGGCACCGCAGAAGGGACAGTGCATGGTGGCAGGCAACAAAAAAAGGGAGGGCCATGGTAGCGCATCCCACTGGCAAGACAAGCCATAGGGTTTACGGTATACAGACGGGCTTACCGTCAGATCCATGGAATTTACCTTGCTGGAGCCACACATGCCGCTACGATCGCTCGTTTTGCTCAGTTTTTTCAGCCTGCTGATGGCGTGCAGCAGCGATGCCCCCAAACCGGCTGCGCCCGCACCGGCCCCGGCGCCGAAACAGGCTCAGGAAAAGGCTCGCCAGGCTGCCGAGCTGGGGCCACTGCCGGCTTATCAGCGCGAATTGAGCGGCACCCTGCAAGGCGTACCGGCCGGGGCCGAGGTCGAATTGGCGCTGCTGGTGATCGATGACAAGGACCGTCCGCAGCAACTGCTCGCCAGTTCCAGCCTGATCGGCACCAACCAGGCCCTGCCCTTCCGCTTGCGTTTCAACCCCGATGCCTTCCCGGTCGGCGCCCGGGTGGAACTGCGCGGCCGTGCCAGCCAGTCCGGCCAATTGATCCTGCACCTGCCGGAACAACGCATCAGCCAACCGACCACCCAGGCGTTGGGCACCCTGCAATTCGTCAAAGCGCCATGAATGCACCGCAAGACCTGCAACGGGCGTTGGGCGAGTTACTGGGCGACGCGCGCCTGGTGGCCTGCCCGCTGCCCGACACTGACTTGAAATTGTGGCTGATCGACGGCGACAACATGGACCGCGCCTTCAGCCCGGAAGAAACCCGCCGCATCCTCCACGAACCGCCTTACTGGAGCTTCTGCTGGGCCAGCGGCCTGGCGATGGCGCGCTACCTGGCCGAACAGCCGCAGTGGGTCGAGGGCAAGCGGGTATTGGATTTTGGCGCCGGTTCCGGCGTGGCGGGCATTGCGGCGGTCAAGGCCGGGGCGCTGGAGGTGGTGGCCTGCGACCTGGACCCACTGGCGATTGCCGCGTGCCAGGCCAATGCCGCGCTCAATGACGTAGAGCTGGGTTATTCGACGGATTTCTTTGCCGAGGCCGATCGCTTCGACCTGATCCTGGTCGCCGACGTGCTCTACGACCGGGCCAACCTGCCGCTGCTCGATCAGTTCCTCAGCCGTGGCCGCGAGGCCCTGGTGGCCGATTCCCGGGTGCGGGATTTCCAGCATCCGCTTTACCGGCGCATCGAAATGCTGGAAGCCATGACTTTGCCGGACCTGGCTGAGCCGGAAGAGTTTCGGCATGTGAGCCTGTACCACGCGCGGCGCGAGCTTTAAAAGCATCGCGAGCAGGCTCGCTCCCACAGTTGTTTTGTGGTGCCGGCAAATTCTGTGACCTGAACAAATCCCCTGTGGGAGCGAGCCTGCTCGCGATAGCGGCCTATCAGGCACCACAAGCCCGGCTTTCAGCCACCCCCACCAAGCCGTATAGTTGCCCCATTCAAGCGCTCTACGAGATTCCCATGACTCAGGAAACGCCCTACATCTTCGACGCCACCACGGCCGACTTCGACCAATCGGTGATCGCCAACTCTTTCCACAAACCGGTGCTGGTGGATTTCTGGGCCGAGTGGTGTGCGCCGTGCAAGGCGCTGATGCCGATGCTGCAAACCATCGCCGAGAGCTATCGGGGTGAGCTGCTGCTGGCCAAGGTCAACTGCGACATCGAGCAGGACATCGTCGCCCGCTTCGGCATTCGCAGCTTGCCCACCGTGGTGCTGTTCAAGGACGGCCAGCCGGTTGACGGCTTTGCCGGGGCCCAGCCGGAATCGGCCGTGCGCACGATGCTCGAACCCCATGTACAGATGCCGCCGCCAGCCGCTGCCGACCCGTTCGAACAAGCCCAGGCGCTGTTCGACGACGGTCGTTTCGCCGACGCCGAAGCCCTGCTCACGGTGCTGCTGGGTGAAGACAACACCAACGCCAAGGCCCTGATCCTGTACGCCCGTTGCCTGACCGAGCGCGGCGAGCTGGGCGAAGCGCAGACCGTGCTCGACGCGGTGAAAAGCGACGAGCACAAGGCCGCCCTTGCCGGAGCCAAGGCGCAGATCCAGTTCCTCGGCCTGGCCAAGCATCTACCGGACGCCGCCGACCTCAAGGCCCGCCTGGCGAAAGACCCGCAGGACGATGAAGCGGTGTACCAGTTGGCGATCCAGCAACTGGCGCGCCAGCAGTATGAAGCGGCCCTCGATGCGCTGCTCAAGCTGTTCGTACGTAACCGCAGCTACAGCGAAGGCCTGCCCCACAAGACCTTGCTGCAAGTGTTCGAACTGCTGGGCAATGATCATCCGCTGGTGACGACCTATCGTCGCAAGCTGTTCGCGGCGTTGTACTAAGCCCCGACCCAACTGTAGAGCGGCGTATCGGCGCCGCTCAGCACCTTGACCTCGGCACAGTGGCGCAGGCGCACCAACAGGCGCTTGCCCGCCGAGGCGCTGCCGGTCAGGCCTTCAAGCTGTTCCAGCAGGTCCGGGCCGCTCAGTTGCCCGGCCTTGCGCAGCAGTTCCTTGGCGATCTGCCACTGGGCATCGTCCTGATTGGCCGGTTTGGCCGCAGGCGTTGCCGTGCTGTCGAGCTTGGCCGCTTGCAACTGCGCGCCGAGCTGCGCCCAGTCGCCCTCATCCATTTCGATCGACAAGTCCACCGGCCAATCGCCGACGGTTCCGCGTATCCGCAACATCACCGTGCTCCTGAATATTTCATGTACGCATGCTCCCATGGGCCTTGCGCGACGCCAAGCAGACGGTCAAACTCTGCGCACTTTCGTTATAAGATTACATAACACAATTTGTACTTTCTGGAGACTCGTCATGCGTCGTCTGCTTCTCGCTTTGCCGTTCGCCCTGCTGCCATTGGCTGTCGCTCACGCGGCTGCCGAGCATGACCACGATCATGAGCACGGCAGCCTCGGCGCCCATGAGCACGGGGTCGCCCGCCTCAACGCCTCGCTGGACGGCGAGATCCTGGAGCTGGAACTGGAAAGCCCGGCAATGAATCTGGTGGGCTTCGAACACGCCGCCACCAGCGCCGCCGACAAAGCCAAGGTGGCCGCTGTCCGGGCGAAGCTGGAGAAGCCGGCGGCGCTGATCAATCTGGCCGATGCCAAATGCACCCTGGAGCAGAAGGTGCTAAAAAGCCCATTGTTCGGCGACGAACCGGACCACGAAGAGCCTGCCGACGAGGATGGCGACGAGCACCACGAACACAGCGAAATCCACGCTCAATACCGGTTCCGCTGCGTCGCGCCTGGTTCCTTGACCCATCTGGACCTGGCACCACTGTTCAAGGAATTCCCCGCCACCCAGAAAATCCTGGTGCAACTGATCGGCCCGAGCGGCCAGCAAGGCGGGGAAATGACGGCCCAGGCACCTGCCCTGAAGTTCTGACGCCACCGAAGCCCACACCGTTGACCGGTTGCGAGCACAAATGTGGGCAACATAGATCCAGTGTGGGAGCGAGCCTGCTCGCGATGAGGCCGGCACATTCAGCCCAGATGTCGCCTGACACACCGCTTCGCGAGCAGGCTCGCTCCCACAGGTGCTCCATTACCTTGAAATCACAACCATGACCCAAGCACTCATCGAACTGTCCGACCTGGGCTTCAGTTGGCCCGGGCATCCGCCCTTGCTGGATATCCCGGCGTTTCGCCTGGAAGCGGGTGAAACCTTGTTCCTCAAGGGCCCGAGCGGCAGCGGCAAGACCACGCTGCTGGGGCTTCTGGGCGGAGTGCAAACGCCGGATCGCGGCAGCATCCGCCTGCTCGGCCAGGAGCTCAGCGAACTGGGCGCCGGCCGCCGCGACCGCTTTCGCGTCGACCACACCGGCTACATCTTCCAGCAATTCAACCTGCTGCCGTTTCTCTCCGTACGGGAGAACGTCGAGCTGCCCTGCCACTTTTCCAAGCTCCGTGCTCAACGGGCCATCCAGCGCCACGGCAGCGTCGATCAAGCCGCCGCCACACTGCTGGCGCACCTGGGGCTGACCGATCCAAGCCTGCTGGAGCGCCGCGCCGACTCGTTGTCCATCGGCCAGCAACAACGGGTCGCCGCCGCCCGGGCATTGATCGGCCAACCGGAACTGGTGATCGCCGACGAACCAACCTCGGCCCTGGACTACGACGCCCGGGAAAACTTCCTGCGGCTGTTGTTCGCCGAATGCCGCGAGGCCGGCTCGAGCCTGTTGTTCGTCAGCCACGACCAGAGCCTGGCACCGCTGTTCGACCGCAACCTGTCGCTGGCCGATCTCAATCGCGCCGCCACGCCACTCGAGGTCTGAGATGTATTTGTTCCGTCTAGCCATGGCCAGCCTGGCGAACCGCCGCTTCACTGCGATCCTCACCGCTTTCGCCATCGCCCTGTCGGTGTGCCTGCTGCTGGCGGTGGAACGGGTGCGCACCGAGGCGCGGGCCAGTTTCGCCAGCACCATCAGCGGCACCGACCTGATCGTCGGTGCGCGCTCCGGTTCGGTAAACCTGCTGCTGTATTCGGTGTTTCGCATCGGCAACGCCACCAACAATATCCGCTGGGACAGCTTCGAACACTTCGCCAGCAACCCGAAAGTGAAGTGGGCGATCCCCATGTCTCTCGGCGATTCTCATCGTGGTTATCGAGTGATGGGCACCACCGAGGCCTACTTCGAACACTACCAGTACGGTCGCCAGCAACACCTGGAATTGGCCGATGGCCGGGCTTTCGCCAGCGACCCTTTCGAAGTGGTGCTTGGCGCCGAAGTGGCCGAGGCACTGCATTACAAGCTCGGCGACAAACTGGTACTGGCCCACGGCGTGGCGGCGATCAGCCTGGTCAAGCATGACGACAAGCCCTTCACCGTGGTCGGCATCCTCAAGCGCACCGGTACGCCGGTGGACCGTACGCTGCACATCAGCCTCGGTGGCATGGAGGCGATCCACATCGACTGGAAGAACGGCGTGCCGGCCCAGGGCAATGGCCGCATCAGCGCCGACCAGGCCCGCAACATGGACCTTACGCCCCAAGCGATCACGGCATTCATGCTCGGCCTCAACAGCAAGATTTCCACCTTTGCCTTGCAGCGCGAGATCAACGAGTTCCGCGGCGAACCGTTGCTGGCGATCCTGCCGGGCGTGGCGCTGCAAGAGTTGTGGAGCCTGATGGGCACGGCGGAAAAAGCCTTGTTCGTGATTTCGTTGTTCGTGGTGCTGACCGGGTTGATCGGCATGCTCACGGCGATCCTCACCAGCCTCAACGAACGCCGCCGGGAAATGGCGATCCTGCGTTCGGTGGGCGCGCGACCGTGGCACATCGCGACGCTGCTGGTGCTCGAAGCCTTTGCCCTGGCCCTGGCCGGGGTCACCGCCGGGCTGGCGTTGCTGTACATCGGCATCGCCGCCGCCCAGGGTTACGTGCAGTCGGCCTACGGTTTGTACTTGCCGCTGGGTTGGCCGAGCGAATATGAATGGACGCTGATGGCTGGCATCCTGCTCGCTGCCCTGCTGATGGGCAGCGTGCCCGCCTGGCGCGCCTATCGCCAATCGTTGGCCGATGGCCTGTCGATCCGTTTATGAGGACAGTGAAAATGCCCCGCGCCCTGCTTGCGCTGTTGTTGATAGTCGCCCTGCCGCTGTGGGCGGCCGAGCCGAGGGACCTGGCCTGGTCGGAAATGATCCCGCCAGACGCGCCGCCGGAAGTGCCGAACATGACCCCGCTGCACGACCTGTCGAAGATGGGCGACGCGTTGGCCGCCGAATCCGCGCCAGCGGCCAAGCAGGACCTGCCCAACGCCCCGGTGGTCAAGGCTCTCGACGGCCAGCAGATTCGTCTGCCGGGCTACATCGTGCCGCTGGAAGTCAGCGAGGAAGGCCGCACCACGGACTTCTTGCTGGTGCCGTACTTCGGCGCCTGCATCCACGTACCGCCACCGCCGTCCAATCAGATCGTGCATGTGAAAAGCGAGGTCGGGGTCAAGCTCGACGAGTTGTACCAGCCGTACTGGGTCGAGGGGCCGATGCAGGTCAAGCCGTCCACCAGCGAACTGGCGGATGCCGGGTATCAGATGGAGGCGCAGAAGATTTATGTGTATGAGCTGCCGGAGTGAATCTGGTGGTGATGTGTTGGCAATGAAATAGCTATCGCGAGCAGGCTCGCTCCCACATTGGACCGGATTGCTTCTGAAAAACTCGGTCGACTGTGGGAGCGAGCCTGCTCGCGATGGGGCCCTTGAATGCTCATCACACTTTCATTGAGCTGAGTCAAAAGACCTGCCCAGACGGCTTCGTACCATAGGACATCAATTTTGAAATGTCCTCTGGAGCCCCCATGCACAAGTCCTTGCTCAGCGCTTCCCTCGTCGCCCTCGCGCTCGCCGCCCCACTCGCTCAGGCCCACACCGCTGGCGACATCATCGTTCGCGCCGGTGCCATTACCGTCAATCCAGAGGCCGACAGTTCCAGCGTCAAAGTCGACCGTGGCCCGCTGGCCGGTGCCGACCTGGGCGGCAAGGCGACCATGAGCAGCGACACGCAATTGGGCCTGAACTTCGCCTACATGATCACCAACAACCTGGGGATCGAACTGCTGGCGGCCTCGCCGTTCGAGCACGACGTGAAGATCAAAGGCACCGCCCTGGGCGCGGCCAACAACAAGCTCGGCACCCTCAAGCACCTGCCGCCAACCCTGAGCCTGGTCTACTATCCGCTCGACGCCAAGTCGGCGTTCCAGCCTTATGTCGGCGCCGGCATCAACTACACCTGGATCTACGACGAACACGTCGGCAGCGAAGCCAGCGCCAACGGCTTCAGCAACTTTCGCGCAAGCAACAGCTGGGGCATGGCGTGGCAAGTGGGTGCTGACTACATGTTGACCGACAACATCATGATCAACGGCCAGGTTCGCTACATCGACATCGACACCACTGCATATGTAGACAACAACGCCGTGGCCGGCGGGACCCGGGCCAAGGTGAATGTCGATGTGGATCCGTGGATCTACATGGTGGGGTTGGGCTACAAGTTCTAAACGGAATTTAAAGGTAAGAAAAACCCTGTGGGAGCGAGCCTGCTCGCGATTGCGTTGGGTCAGCCAGCATCAATGCCAGCTGACAAACCGCTATCGCGAGCAGGCTCGCTCCCACAGTTTTTGGTGGAATAGGACTTAGCGTCCCAGCAGCCGCGCCAGCCCCACGCTCATCGGCGTTTGCGCTGGAAAGCTGAAGCGTTCCAAGAGGCGGCGATTGTCAGCCCGCGAATGCCGGATGTCGCCGGAGCGCGCCGGGGCGTAGCTGATCGGTGGCAGGTCGCCCACCACGGCGGCCAGGGCCTGGAGCATTTGCTTGAGGGTCGTGGCCTGGTTCCAGCCGACGTTCACCGCGCCCACTTCCACCTCGGGCTTCTCGATGGCCTGCACCAGCAAGTCCACCAAATCTTCGACATAGACAAAATCCCGGGTTTGCTCGCCGTCGCCGAACACGGTGATCGGCAGGCCTTTCTGTGCCCGTTCGCTGAAGATGCTGATGACCCCGGAGTACGGCGAGGACGGATCCTGGCGCGGGCCGTAGATGTTGAAGAAGCGAAACACCACCGGCTCGAGGGCGTGCTGGCGGCGATAGAAGTCCAGGTAGAACTCGCTGGCCAGCTTGTCCGAGGCATACGGCGTGAGCGGGGCCTTGGGCGTTTCCTCGTCGATGGACTCGCCTTCGCCGTTGTTGCCATAAACCGCTGCGCTGGAGGCGAACAGCACCCGTTTCACGCCGGCCTGGCGCATGGCCTCGCAAACGTTCAGGGTGCCGATGAAGTTGCTCTGGTGGGTGCGCACCGGGTCGTCCACCGAAGCCTGCACCGATGCCACCGCCGCCAGGTGCGCCACCGCGCTGCAACCGGCCATGGCCCGGGCCACGAGTGCGGCATCGGCGACATCGCCCTCGATCAGTTCGACCGCCGGGTTGTCCAGCGGCAAGTTGCTGCGCTTGCCGGTGGACAGGTCATCGAGGATACGCACCGAATGTCCCTTGGCGAGCAAGGCGTCGGTCAGGTGCGAACCAATGAAACCCGCGCCGCCAGTGATTAAAACAGGGCCTTCAGCCATGACGATAAAACCTATCCAGTAAGCCCGGGAGTGCCGCGCGCCAGGCGCGGGGCTTGATCCCGAAAGTGTGCAGAATTTTCTTGCAGGCCAGGACCGCGTGCTGCGGTTCTTCCGCCGCGTCCGGCCGTGCGGCGTGGGCCTGGGGGGTGGGCGACTCAATTGCCAGGGGATGCAGGGCGCGGGCTTCGGTGAGGATCGCCTGGCCCAGTGCCAGCGGCGTGGTCGCCTCGTGGCCGGCGTAATGGTAGGTGCCCCACAGCGGCGCGGCGCAATCGAGTTGCTTGAGCACCGAGATGATCACCCGCGCGGCATCGTCCACCGGCGTTGGATTACCCCGCCGGTCATCCGCCAGCAGTAGCTCTTCAGGCTGCTCGGCCCGGGCCAGGAAACGTCCGAGGATGCCGTCGGCGCTGTCGTCCAGCAGCCAGCCGAAACGCAGCAGCACATGCTGCGGGCAGGTGGCGCGCACACTCTGCTCGATCCGCCACAACGCCTGGCCGCGCAGGCCCAAAGGCACGGGCTCGTCCTTTTCGCTGTAGGCGGTGGCGCGGGAGCCGTCGAACACCCGATAGCTCGACGGTTGCAACAAGATGATGTTGTGATGCTGGCACAGCCCGGCCAGGCGCTCGACCGCGCGCTCCTGGCCGGCCAGGCGCTGCTCGCTGACGGCCTCGGCCTGAAACCAGTCGAAGTAGTACGCCAGGTTGATCAAGGCGTCCGGGCGGGTGTCGTCGAGCAGTTGCGTCAGGCTCGCGGCATCCCAACCGTCTTCGGGCGGGCGGGGGGCAAGAAAACCGATGTCTTCTTCTGCACCGAGGCGAATCAGCGCCTGCCCAAGGGCATTTCCGCCGCCCAGTAACATAAGGCGCATTCGCATAAAGTCAGCAGGCCCAGTCTGTTGGCACAAGAATTTGGTCGACAACGCCCACAGGCGTTGCCGGAATCGTTGCATTTTGCGGGTTTAGTGCGCAACCGTCATCCGTAAAGTGCAGATCATCAGGTTTGACGGTCTTTCAAGGCTGGTCGCTGACTTGTGGCGAGGGGATTTATCCCCGCTGGGCTGCGTAGCAGCCCCAACCAAGCAAATGAGGTGAATCTGACCCACCCAGGTGGCAATTACAGGGACTGCTGCGCAGTCCAGCGGGGATAAATCCCCTCGCCACAGGGACAGTATCAACTTCAAGTTCTGCACAGATCCCGGACGGTACTTGCATCTTCCCCCTCCCACCCGCATAACTGCCCCATGAATCTGCCTCTCCCCGCCGACCACGCCATGGCAGGCTTTCACCCCGCCGTTCGCGCCTGGTTCAGCCAGACTTTCCCGGCGGTCACGGCCGCCCAGGCCCAGGCATGGCCGTTGATCGGCCAGCGGCGTTCGACCCTGGTGGCGGCGCCCACCGGTTCGGGCAAGACCCTGACGGCGTTTCTCGCGGTGCTCGACGAGCTGGTGCATCGCGGCCTGGAACAAGGCGGCCTGCCGGACCAGACCCTGGTGGTCTATGTCTCGCCGCTCAAGGCCTTGAGCAACGATATCCAGATCAACCTGCAAACCCCACTGGCCGGCATCACCGAGCAGTTGCAGAAAATGGGCTTGCCGCCCTTGCCTATCAGCACCGCCGTGCGCACCGGCGACACGCCGCAAAAAGACCGCTCGGCAATGCGCAAGACCGCGCCGCACATTCTGGTGACCACGCCCGAATCGCTCTACGTGCTGCTCGGCTCCGACTCCGGCCGGCAAATGCTCGCCAGCACGCGCACGGTGATTGTCGACGAAATCCATGCCATCGCCGCCAGCAAGCGCGGCAGTCACTTGGCCTTGAGCCTGGAGCGCCTGCAAGCCCTGTGCGCCGAACCGCTGGTGCGCATCGGCCTGTCCGCCACGCAAAAGCCCATCGAAGCGGTGTCACGTTTTCTCGTCGGCGAAGGACGCACATGTGAAATCGTCGACATCGGCCACGCCCGCCCCCGGGACCTGGATATCGAGGTGCCGCCCGTACCGCTCTCGGCGGTGATGGCCAATGACGTCTGGGAGCTGGTCTACAACCGTCTCGCCGAGCTGGCCCGGGAACATCGCACCACCCTGGTGTTCGTCAACACCCGGCGCCTGGCCGAACGCCTGAGCCGGCACCTGAGCGAGCGCCTGGGCAAAGACGCCGTAGCCGCCCATCACGGCAGCCTGGCCAAGGAGTTTCGCCTCGACGCCGAACAACGCCTCAAGCGCGGCCAATTGCAGGTGCTGATCGCCACCGCGTCCCTGGAGCTGGGCATCGATATTGGCGATGTCGACCTGGTGTGCCAGATCGCTTCGCCCCGTTCGATCTCGGCGTTCCTGCAACGGGTCGGTCGCTCCGGACACCAGGTGGGCGGCACGCCCAAGGGACGGTTGTTCGCCACCAGCCGTGACGACTTGATCGAATGCGCCGCCCTGCTCGATTGCGTGCGCCGTGGCGAGCTGGACATTTTACATATCCCCAAGGCGCCCCTGGATGTACTGGCCCAGCAGATCGTCGCCGAAGTCAGTTGCCAGGAATGGCCGGAACAGGCGTTGCTGGAGACCTTCCGCCGCGCCTCGCCCTACGCCGAACTGGACGACGACCACTACCAGGCGTTGCTGCACATGCTCGCCGAAGGCCTTAACGGTCGCCAGGGCGTGCGCAGCGCCTACCTGCACCGCGATGCCGTCAGCCGCACCTTGCGCGGGCGCCGGGGCAGCAAGCTAACCGCCGTGACCAGTGGCGGAACCATCCCGGACAACGCCGACTACAGTGTGCTGCTCGAACCCCAAGGGCTGAACATCGGCAGCGTCAACGAAGATTTCGCCGTGGAAAGCATCGCTGGCGATGTGTTCCAGTTGGGCAATACGTCGTACCGCATCATTCGCGTCGAGACCGGGCGCGTGCGGGTCGAGGACGCCCAGGGCCAACCGCCGACCATCCCGTTCTGGCTCGGCGAAGCCCCGGGGCGCAGCGCCGAACTGTCCCAGGCCGTGGCTCGCCTGCAAGCCCAGCTCGATCAACTGCTCGGCGCCACGCCAGGCGATCTGCAACCGGCCCTCGACTGGCTCACCGGCACCTTGCAACTGAACTTGGCCAGCGCCGAGCAACTGGTGGACTACCTGGCCCCGGCGCGCCGGGCCTTCGGCGCCCTGCCGTCCCAGGACACGTTGCTGATGGAGCGGTTTTTCGACGAGTCCGGCGGCACGCAACTGATCATCCACACGCCCTTTGGCAGCCGTATCAACCGCGCCTGGGGCCTGGCCTTACGCAAGCGCTTCTGCCGCACCTTCAATTTCGAATTGCAGGCTGCCGCCAGCGAAGACGCCATCGTGCTCTCGCTGTCCACCAGCCACAGCTTCGAGCTGGACGAGGTCTGGCGCTACCTCAACAGCCACAGCGCCGAACAGATCCTGGTCCAGGCGGTGCTGGATGCGCCGTTGTTCGGCGTGCGCTGGCGCTGGAATGCCGGCGTGGCCCTGGCCTTGCCGCGCTACAGCGGCGGGCGCAAAGTCGCCCCGCAGATCCAGCGGATGAAAAGCGAAGACCTGATCGCCAGCGTGTTCCCGGACCAGATCGCCTGCCTGGAGAACCTGGCCGGCGAGCGCGAGATCCCCGACCACCCGCTGGTGGAGCAGACCCTCGACGATTGCCTGCACGAAGCCATGGACAGCGAAGGCTGGCTGACGCTGTTGCGGCGCATGGAAGCGGGCGAGATTCGCCTGGTCAGTCGCGACCTGCCGGCGCCCTCGCCCCTGGCGGCAGAAATCCTCAGTGCCCGGCCCTACACCTTCCTCGACGACGCGCCGCTGGAAGAACGGCGAACCCAGGCGGTGATCAACCGGCGCTGGAGCGATCCACAGTCCACCGACGACCTTGGCGCCCTGGACGCCGAGGCCATCCAGTCAGTCCGCGATGAAGCCTGGCCGACGCCGGCCAATCTCGATGAAATGCACGAAGCGCTGATGAGCCTGGCCTGTATCGCCGACAGCGAAGCCAGCGCCCATCCGCCGTGGCTGGCCTGGTTGCAGACCCTGGCCGAACGCGGTCGCGCCAGCCACGTGCAGATCAGCGCCGAACGCGGGCTGTGGGTGGCGCTGGAACGGCTGACGTGTCTGCAAGCGGTTTATCCACAGGTCCAATGGCAACCGCCACTGACGCCCCTGGCCGGTTTCGATGAAGTCTGGGACAGCGACGAAGCCGTGGTGGAAATGCTTCGCGCCCGCCTCAGTGCCTTTGGTCCGCTGCCGTTGAAGGCCATCGCCTACCCAGTGGGGTTGTCCACCCCGCAGGTCACCCAGGCCCTGGCACAACTGGAACAGCAAGGCTACGTGCTGCGCGGCCGGTTCACGCCGGGCACCGGGCAGGAGGAGTGGTGCGAGCGGCATTTGCTGGCGCGCATCCATCGCTATACGGTCAAGCGCCTGCGCCGGGAAATCGAACCGGTGATGTTGCAGGATTTCATGCGCTTTCTGTTCGACTGGCAGCATTTGTCGCCGTCGACCCAAGGCCGCGGAAATGCCGTGCTGCCATCGATCCTGAGTCAATTCGAAGGCTACCCTGGCGCCGCGTCAGCCTGGGACAGTGACCTGCTGCCGGCGCGAATCAAGGACTATTCGCCCGGTTGGCTCGATGAGCTGTGCCGCAGTGGCAAATGGGTATGGATGCGCCTGAGCGCGCGCCAGAAACCTTCCGCCAGCGCCCTGCGCAGTACGCCGGTGGTGTTGCTGCCGCGCAATCAGGTGGCGTTGTGGAGCAGCCTGGCCGGGCAGACAGCCCTCGATGAGCTTTCGCCCAAGGCCCAAAAAGTCCATCAGGCCCTCAGCGAACACGGCGCGCTGTTTTTCGACGAACTGGCCCACGAAGCCCACCTGCTGCGCAGCGAACTGGAAATCGCCTTGCAGGAACTGGTGGGCGCCGGGCTGGTGAATGCCGACAGCTTCGCCGGCTTGCGTGCGTTGATCACCCCGGCCAGCAAACGCCAGGCCCGTAGCAGCCGGCGCGGGCGCGGCGCGTTTGTCGGTGGCATGGACGACGCCGGGCGCTGGGCCTTGTTGCGTCGCAGTTCGCCGCAACCCCAGGCAACCCCTATAGCGCCAGAGACCCTGGAACACATCGCCATGACCTTGCTGCGCCGTTATGGCGTGGTGTTCTGGCGCCTGCTGGAGCGGGAGGCCGATTGGTTGCCGAGCTGGCGTGAGCTGCTGCGCACCTTTCATCGCCTGGAGGCGCGGGGCGAGATTCGTGGCGGCAGGTTCGTCAGCGGCCTGGCAGGCGAACAATTCGCCCTGCCCGAAGCCATCCCGCTGCTGCGCGAAACCCGCCGCCGTCCCGCCGATGGCAGCCTGGTGGTGGTGTGTGGCGTCGACCCGCTGAACCTGGCCGGCACCCTGTTGCCGGGGGCGAAAGTACCGGCGCTGGCGAGTAATCGGTTGGTGTATCGCGATGGCTTGCCGGTGGCGGCGCAGATTGCTGGCAAGCAGCATCTTTGGGTGGAGTTGGATGGGCAGGGGATGGCTGAGCTGAGGAACAAGCTCATTCAGAAAGGTTGAGGTGGTTGCACTGGCCTCATCGCGAGCAGGCTCGCTCCCACAGTTGATTTGTGGTGAACGCAAATTCCGAATCCACTAAAGATCCATTGTGGGAGCGAGCCTGCTCGCGATGAGGCCAGCAGCCCGCCACAAAACCTTCCCAACTACTGAGGTTGATTGGGCACCTCATCTCGCTCTTCTTGCAACTCCTCGACAAACCGCTTCGGCATCACCACCTGCTGTGGATAAGTCTGCGCGAAATGCACCGCCGGGTGGTTATCCACAAGCTTCTTCAGGTGTTGGTTGAACGCCCGGCTCACCGCATATTGCCCACCGGACACGGTGCGGAACTGCGCCGTGAGCACCACGCCGTTGAGGTCCATCTTGTCCACGCCGAACACATCCAGCGGCCCTTGCAGGTTGAACTTGAGGAACGGGTCTTCGGAGATCGCGCGCCCGGCTTCGCGGATCAGCTCGATGGCCTGGTCGACATCGGTGTCGTAAGTGAATTGCACGGAGAAAAACGCAAAGGCAAATTGCCGCGATTGGTTGGTCACGGCCTTGATCTGGCCGAACGGCACCGAATGCACGAAGCCCTTGCCGTCGCGCAGGCGCAAAGTGCGGATGGTCAGGCCTTCGACCGTGCCGGCGTGACCGGAGCTGAGCACCACCCAGTCGCCGATGGACAGCGTGTCTTCGATGATGATGAACAGCCCGGTGATCACGTCCTGCACCAGTTGCTGCGAACCGAAACCGATCGCCAGCCCCACCACCCCGGCACCGGCCAGCAACGGCGCGACGTTGATGCCCAGGTTGGCCATGGTGGTGATTGCGCAAATCACTACCAGGATGATTTTTGCCGCGTTGCGCAACAGCGGCAGGATGGTCTTGACCCGGGTGCTGGGCTGGCGGGCCCCGCGCTTGTTCAGCGGCGGTTTCAAGGCTTCCTGGATCGCCGTGTCGAGCACCACCCAGGTGAGCCAGGTCATCAGGAAGATCAGTCCGATGCGGCTCAAGGAATCGCTGATCGCCCGGCCCACGGCATTGCGTGAGGCGAACTCGAACAGGGAAATACCCCAGATCCGCCCGAGAATCTCGATGAACGCCACCGCCATGACGATCCTCAGCAAGGCATGCAGCAGGCTCAGCAGACGCCCCTTGTAGGCGCTGTTGCGCTGGATGGCTTCGGCCTTGGGCGATTTGAAGACATGTTGGAACACGGTGCTGAGAAACACCGTCGCGATCAGCAGGATGGTGGTGAACAAGGCACAACGCAGGGCTTTCTGGTTGTCCTCGCCAACACCGATCAGGCTCACCGCCGACACCAGTACCATCAACAGGATCGGCCAATACCAGAGCCCGGAGAAAATCCGCAGCGACTCCTGCAAGGCTGGCTGCTTCAAGCGCTGGGCCAGCGGGCGGTTGCGGATCAGGTGCGCCACGGGCCTGCGCATGCGAATCACCAGCCAGCCAAAGATCACCGAGGCGAACAAACCCGTGAATACCGCGATGCTGCTGGTGATGTTGCCACCCAGTTGCCGGGCGATCTGCGGGCTGGTCAGGGCATCGCTGAGGGCGGCGAGAAAGCCGATCATGAACAACGGCCGGGGACAGAAACGGCGGATCATCGCCACCGCCCGACGTTTGTGCCCGGCATTGAACATCACGATTACGCAAAGAAATACCGACGTGGAGAAAATGCCGCTGCTGGTGGCGTAGGCGAAGCACAGCGCCAGGGCCCGGCCAACCGAAACCTGCAGGAAGTGGCTGACGTACAGGGTCAGCGGCAGGCAGATCACCGCCGCAGCGGTGTATGGCAGCAGATAACCGAGCAAGTCACGCAGGCGCTGGCGGGTACGCAGCCAGCGGCGGCGCCCCAGGTGTCGCAACAACAGCCGCGCCCCCGACCAGATCAACGCAAAAGCGCCGATCCAGACGCCCGACAACAACAGGAAATCCCCCGCCACACGCCAGGACGAACGGGACGTCTGGTCTACCAGCCGGTCCATCTCATCCGCCGCCCGATCCGCCCGCAAACGCCAGGCGTCCACCAGGCTCTGGTTGAGGTCGAGCTTGTCCTGGACGTCATCGATGCTCGAACTGATCGCCCCCAGCAAACCGCCCTGTACCAGCGGCGCGGGCTCGGCGGGCGGTTCGTCGGGCTTGGCGGTGCCGGGGACAGCGGCGGTCCCGTAGGCGCTGGTGCCGCTCATCGCCAGCAAGAACAGCAGCAATACAGTGCTCAATCGAGACAAAACGCGAGGCTCCTTCACACGGGATCGGTAAGGAACTGATCAATATTGGGCCGGCAAGTTCGCTCCGAAGGTCAATACAAAACCTTGTGGCGAGGGAGCTTGCTCCCTCGCCACAAGTTCACCGCCGCCGGGCACTCCATCGAAACTTTCCAGCGCGCGCGGCGGTCATCAAAAGACACAGGCGGTACGAGGTCATTGGCACGGGAGGGATACATGACGGCGATCCACATTGGTATTTCCGGCTGGCGCTACACGCCTTGGCGGGGGGACTTCTACCCCAAGGGGCTGACCCAGAAACGGGAATTGCAATTCGCCTCGCGCGCGGTCAACAGCATCGAAATCAATGGATCGTTCTACGCCCTGCAACGTCCCGAACGGTATGCCCAGTGGTACGCCGAAACGCCGCCCGGCTTCGTGTTCAGCGTCAAGGCCCCGCGGTTCATTACCCACATCAAGCGCCTGCGGGATATCCACAAGCCGTTGGCCAATTTCTTCGCCTCCGGCGTGTTGGAGCTCAAGGAAAAACTCGGCGCGATTCTCTGGCAGTTTCCCCCCAGCTTCAAATTCGACCCCGAGCTGTTCGAAGACTTCCTCAAGCAACTGCCCCACGACACCGAAAGCGCCGCCGCCCTGGCCCGCGAGCACGAACCACGCCTGGACGGCCACGCCAGCACCACGACGGACAAAAAGCGCCCGCTGCGCCACGCCGTGGAAATCCGCCACGAGAGCTTCATAGACCCGCACTTCGTCACGTTGCTCAAGCGCTACGACGTGGCCCTGGTGATCGCCGACACCGCCGGCAAATGGCCCTATCGCGAAGACGTCACCAGCGATTTCGTCTACCTGCGCCTGCACGGTGCCGAGGAACTGTACGCCAGTGGCTACACCGACGCAGCGTTGAAACGCTGGGGCGAGCGGATCGCGGCCTGGAGTCATGGCAAACAACCTGCCGACGCCCACTTGATCGACCCAAACAAGAAACCCCGGGCACGCAAGCACCGGGAAGTGTTCTGCTATTTCGACAACGACATCAAAGTCCGCGCGCCCTACGACGCACGGCACTTGCTGGAGCACTTCGATCTGGACAAAGACCTCGCTACCGCACCCGGCGTGCGCCCGGCCGAGGGAGTATTGCCATGAGCATTCCGGAATCCACCGAAGCGAGCCGCGACCCGATCCAGCACTTGGGCCAGGACCTTGACCGGGTCAGCCGTTTTACCGTCCTGACGGTCAATACCCACAAGGGCTTCACTGCCCTGAATCGCCGCTTCATCCTGCCGGAACTGCGCGAGGCGGTGCGCAGCGTGTCCGCCGACGTGGTGTTTTTGCAGGAAGTGCATGGCACCCACGAACATCACCCCCAGCGCTACAGCAACTGGCCGAGCATGCCGCAGTACGAGTTCCTCGCCGACAGTCTCTGGCCGCAGTTCGCCTATGGGCGCAACGCGGTCTATCCGGCGGGCGACCACGGCAATGCGCTGTTGTCGAAATTCCAGATCATCCGCCACGACAATATCGACGTGTCCATCAGCGGCCACGAAAGCCGCGGCATGCTCCACAGCGTGCTGCGCCTGCCGGGCGCCGACGGCCCGCAAGTCCACGCCATTTGCGTCCACCTGGGGCTGCGCGAAGGGCATCGGGTCGAGCAATTGCAACTGCTTTGCCAGCGCTTGAGCGAGCTGCCGCCCGAGGCTCCCGTGATCGTCGCCGGGGACTTCAACGACTGGCGCGGCAAGGCCAGCGAGCTGCTCAAGCCCTGCGGCCTGCGCGAAGTGTTCGCCGAGCGGTTGGGCAAGCCAGCCCGCAGCTTTCCGGCCCGCCTGCCCATCCTGCGCCTGGACCGCATCTACGTGCGTAACCTCAAGGCCCATCATCCCAAGGTGTTGAGCGTACGACCCTGGTCGCACCTCTCCGACCACGCACCGCTGTCGGTGGAGATCGAATTATGAGCGCGACGGTGAACAAGGCGACGGTGGAGCAAATTGAAGTTCCGCCCACCGAGCGCAACCCGGCACTGGCCGATATCGAATACGGCTGGCACGGCAACAATCGCGTCAAGCTGCTGGAAAACGGCGAGGAATATTTCCCCAGGGTTTTCGAAGCCATTCGCCGGGCCGAGACAGAAATCCTTCTGGAGACCTTCATTCTGTTCGAGGACAAGGTCGGCTGCGAACTGCGGGACCTGCTGGTGGAGGCCGCCCAGCGTGGCGTGCGCATCACCGTCAGCCTCGATGGCTTCGGCTGCGGTGAGCTGACCACCGAATTCCTCGCCTCGTTGAGCGATGCCGGGGTGCGCTTGCAGATGTTCGACCCGGCGCCCCGCTACTTGGGGATCCGCACCAACTGGTTCCGTCGCCTGCACCGCAAGATCGTGGTGGTGGACGGGGTGATTGCGTTTATCGGCGGGATCAATTTTTCCGCCGACCACCTGGGCGATTTCGGTCCCGAGGCCAAGCAGGACTATTCCGTGGAGGTCAAAGGCCCGGCGGTGGTGGATATCCATCACTTCGCGCTGTTGCAGAGCGGCCGGCCCGCCCGGGCCAAATACTGGTGGCAACGCCGCCGCAGCCGCCGCAACGAGCTGGCGTTCAGCGACCATGACGGCCAGGTGCGCCTGGTCTATCGGGACAATCACGAACACCAGACCGATATCGAAGAGGTCTACCTGCAAGTGCTGCGCAGTGCCCAGCGGCGGGTGGTGATAGCCAATGCCTATTTCTTCCCCGGCTACCGGTTGCTGCGCGAGATCCGCAACGCGGCGCGGCGTGGCGTGCAGGTGCGGCTGATCCTGCAGGGCCAGCCGGACATGATGATCGCCAAGCTCGCCGCGCGCATGCTCTACAGCTACCTGCTCAAGGCCGGCGTGGTGATCTACGAATATTGCGAGCGACCGCTGCACGGCAAGGTCGCCCTGGTGGATGAGGACTGGAGCACGGTGGGGTCGAGCAACCTCGACCCGCTGAGCCTGTCCCTGAACCTGGAAGCCAATGTGCTGATCCGCGACCGGGCGTTCAACCGCGAGCTGTTCGAGCGCCTCGATTACCTGAGCCGCAACCATTGCACCGTCATGCCGGAAAACCACGCGCCCCGGGGCCTGTTGTGGCGCATGACCATCGGTTTCATGGTGTTCCACTTTTTGCGCCACTTCCCGGCCTGGGCCGGCTGGCTGCCGGCCCATAAACCGCGTCTGAAACCTTTTTCGCCGCCGACGGCGGTCCGGAGCGAACCCCATGAACCACTCTGAAGCGCACGCTGCGCCGAGAGATGCCCATGCGCCGGAGCAGGCCAAGCCCAAATCCCGCTGGAACCGCTGGAAAAGACCGCTGACCCTGGCGTTTTTCCTGCTGTTGATCGTGCTGTTCACCGCCCTGGCCCGGCGTATCGATTGGTCCGAAGTGTTCGCCACCCTGGCCGACTTCAAGGTACGCACCTTGATCATTGCCGCCGCGCTGACCATCACCAGCTTCATCACTTATGCCTGCTTCGACCTGATCGGTCGCACTTACATCCGCCAGAAACTGGGTTGGCGGCAGATCTTGCCAGTGGGGGTGATCAGTTACGCGTTCAACCTCAACCTCAGTGCCTGGGTCGGCGGCATCGCCATGCGCTATCGGCTGTATTCGCGGCTGGGGGTCAGCACCGGCAACATCGCCAAGATCCTTGGCCTGAGCCTGGCCACCAACTGGTTCGGCTACATGACCCTGGCCGGGGCGGTGTTCAGCAGCGGCCTGGTGACAATGCCGCCGGGCTGGAAACTCAGCAGCGATGCGCTGCAAGGCGTCGGCGTGCTGTTATTGCTGGCGAGTGCCGGTTACCTGGCGGCCTGTCGGTTTTCCAAGCGTCGGGCCTGGACCGTTCGCGGCATGGAAATCAATCTGCCGTCCCTGCGCATGGCGGTGCTGCAACTGGCGTTGGGCGCGCTGAACTGGTCGTTGATGGCGGCGGTGATTTTCACTTTGCTGCCCAGCAAACTGGATTATCCAATGGTGCTCGGCGTATTGCTGATCAGCAGCATTGCCGGGGTCATCACCCATATTCCGGCGGGGCTTGGGGTACTGGAGGCAGTGTTCATCGCGCTGCTGCAGCACGAGGTGTCGCGGGGTAGCCTGCTGGCGGGGCTGATCGCTTACCGGGCGATCTACTTCATCTTGCCGTTGTTGATCACAGTCGTGATGTACCTGGTGATCGAGGCGAAGGCCAAGGCGTTGCGGGTCAAGCCGGGGCTTAAATGATTGGGTGCCTAGTCGGGCCCCATCGCGAGCAGGCTCGCTCCCACAAGGGATAGGTGGTGATCATCAATTTTGTGCTCACCGCTGATCCAACGTGGGAGCGAGCCTGCTCGCGATGACGCCCGCTTGAACGCCACACATCTACCGCTCCTGAATAATGCTCAACCGCTCTCCCACCACCATTTCCGTGATCCAGCCCACCAGGATCGAGGTGTAGGCCTGTTGTGACACAGGGTCGCTCAGCGCATGGTCGGCGCCGTCGATGATGCGGTGGGTCAGCGAATGGGTCTGCTGGCACGCCGCCCGGTAGCTCATGATCGTGGCATGGGGCACATGGTCGTCGGTCTCCGATTCCACCAGCAACACATCGCCGGTGAACTGCGAACACGCCTGCAAGGCACGATTGGTGCTGGCGTGTACCAGGGTGCTGCGGTAATCGAGCAGGTCGCTCTTGTCCAGGTCGCGCTTGGGCGTGTGCCATTGCTCGTCGCGGTACAGCGCCGGCACCCGCAGGGCCAGCCAGCGCACCGGGCGCAGCGAGGTCAGGATCGAGGCCAGGTAACCGCCATAACTGGTGCCCACCACGGCAATCGCCGAGGTATCCAAGGCTGGGTGGGCGAGCAAGCGGTCGTATGCCGCCAGCAGATCCCGCAGGTTGTCCTCGCGGGTGACCCGTGACAATGGGATCCCCGCCCCGCCGGTGTGCCCGCGCAGGTCGAAGGTCAGGCACACGCAACCGAGGCCGGCGATGCCTTTGGCCCGTTCCAGGTCCCGCTCCTGGCTGCCGCCCCAACCGTGCACGAATAACACGCCAGGGACTTTCGACTTGGGGCTCAGGAACGTCCCGTTCATGCGTTCATCGTCGATCTCGATCTGAATGGTTTCACTTCTAGCCGTCATAGGATTGAACCGTTACATATTTGAGAAGGAAGTCGCTGTTGTGCGCCGCGCCGCGATAGACCTCCCTGGCGCCGGTCGGCAGCGCTTGGTCGAGGTAGGTTTCCACCGAGGACACTCGCACCGCGCTGGTTTCAGGCGTTTCGACGAACACCTGCAACGCCGCCAGTTCGGCGCTGCTGGCGCCGCCCATGCGCCACGACTGCTCCAACACACCGCCACGAGGCTGGCCGGCAGCATCCAGGCCCTGGGCGATGTCGTAATTGCGCCGCGACGCAAAAAAACTCGGATAGGCCTGGTTGGCGGCGTCATCGAACACTTGCGCCAGGCGCACCGCCTCGCGCACATCGTCGGGCAGTTCGAGCCTGAGCAACTCGATATAGCCGCCCTGCACCACTAGCAAATCCGACCCGCCGTACACCTCCAACCCTTCGCTGTCGTGGGTCAGGTGCTGCACGCCGCAATAGCTCAGGACCTTGCCGTTGATGAAGCTCTGGCCGACGCTCTGGGTCTTGACCTCGTTGAGGTGCTGTTCCAGCACCACCCCTTCGCGAAACAGCGCCTGGGCGTCCGGCGCGGCGGCTATTTCATCGAACTGGGCCAGGCTCTTGATCAGCCGTTGGCCACGTCCGGCACAAGCATGGATCGGCTTGAGGCGGATGGGCCCGGTGTACAGCAAGTGCTCAGCGGCCGGGCGCGCATCCTTGAGCGAAAAAACCGTCACGCCATCGAGCACCGCGCCTCGGGTGAGCTTGGCAAACAGAGGCGACCAGCCTTTGGGTGCCACGGCGTCCTTATTCAACAGACCATGGGTAATCGCCTTGGTGCAGATAAAATCGTGCTCGACATATCCACCCCACACATCCTCCGGCCCCTTGACCGCCAGGCGCATCAAGGCCTCGGGCCCGATCAGGGTTTGCGTGGGCAATAGGTATGGATCATGACCGCCATCGGGGTCATGACTGTCGCCATACTCCCACCCCAGGATCTGTGCCAGCCACTGGGCCAGTGCACGATTGGTCTCGACCTCATGGCGCGGCGCTTGTGGATTGACCGAATAGGCCACGACTTGTTTGTTGCGATTGACTGATGTCATGCGTTGCCCTTTTTCCTGCGCTCGATGGCTGTAGATAAGGGAGGGTGCAGAGATCAGGCCAACGGGGGCATGGACAGCGGCGGGTCAGCCAAGCGGGCGTATCGTGCGCAGTTGATAGCACCTGGCCCGTTTCATTCTGCACGACATACGGTCGGCATCCCGCAAATTGCACGATGCCCAGCAGCAGACGTCACCCCCTGTGGCAAGGGAATTTATGTGGGAGCAAGGCTTGCCCGCGATGCAGGCGCTGCGGTCTTTCAGAAATTGAGGCGCCTGTTCGCGGGCAAGCCTTGCTCCCACATAGCGGGGATAAATCCCCTCGCCACAAAGGAGTCACTGCTGTTTGGGAGAACCCAACGGGTTCACCCCAAACCTCGCCCGATAATCACTCGGCGCCAACCCGGTGATTTTCTTGAATGTCGTGCGAAAGGCACTCGGGTCCTGGTAACCGACGGTCCAGGCAATGTGGTCGATGGTGCCATTGGTGAACTCGAGCATTTCCCGGGCCTTGCCGACTCGAAGGTGCTGGCAGTATTCGGTGGGCTTGAGCCCGGTGGCGGCGCGGAACCTGCGCAGGAAGGTACGTTCCTCCAGCCCGGCCCGTTCGGCCATCGCCCCGAGGGAAACCTCTACCGCGCCGCTGCTTTGCAGCCAATGCTGGACCTTGAGAATCGCCCCGTCGCCATGGCCGAGGATAGGCGCAAAGTTGCTGCCGCACTGGCTCGCACTGTCGCTGTGCTCGATCACCAGGAACTGCGCCGTACGCGTGGCGATGCTGGGCCCGAGCAGGCGGTCCACCAGGCGCAACCCCAGCTCCGACCAGGCCATCAATCCGGCGGTGGTGATCAGGTCGCCGTCGTCGACGATGGGTTTGTCGGCGTTGAGCTTGATCTTCGGGTAACGGGCGGCGAAGGACTTGGCCGAGGTCCAATGGGTGGTGGCGCTGCGCCCATCGAGCAGGCCGCTTTCGGCCAGCAGGATCGAGCCGACGCACACCCCGCCCAGCACGGTGCCGCCCGCATGCTGCGCCCGCAGCCAATCCATCAGCGTTGGCGATGCCAGGTCGTCGTCGAAACCGGCGATGGAGGGCGGAATCAGCAACGCCACCAACGGACCCGCCGGGCCGATTTCGCTGTCGAAGACCCGCCGCGGCGCCTCGTCGCTGCCGGCCTGCCAATGACTGACCCGCAGCCGCGGCAACTGCACGCTGGCGTGCTCGGCCGCGATCCGCTGGGCCACACCGAACAGATCGGTCAAGCCATGCACCGCCGCCAGTTGGGCGCCGGGGTAGATGAGCACCCCAAGTTCGGCAACTGCCCTTTGCTGCGTCATTGTCAGTTTTCCCTCGCTTATTGTCGTTGCGGCCAATCCTCGAAGCGGCGACAAAAGCCAATACTGACTTCACACCCAATCTGATCGAGGAAGCCCCCATGTCCAAGCAAGCGCTCATCGTAGTCGATATCCAGAATGACTACTTCCCCCAGGGCAAATGGCCGTTGGTCGGTGCCCAAGCCGCCGCCGATAACGCCGCCCGCCTGATTGAAGCCTTTCGCCAGACCGGTGACAGCGTGGTGCACATCCGCCACGAATTCACCTCCGACGACGCGCCATTCTTCACCCCTGGCTCCGAAGGTGCACAGTTGCACCCCAAGGTGCTCAACCGCGCCGACGAGCCGGTGGTGCTCAAACATTTCGTCAATTCGTTTCGCGAAACCGAACTGCAAGCCATCCTCGATCATCAGGGCATCGAGCAACTGGTGGTGGTCGGCAGCATGAGCCACATGTGCGTCGATGGCGTGGTTCGGGCGGCGGCGGACCTGGGCTACGGCGTCACCGTGATCCATGATGCCTGCGCCACCCTCGACCTGGAGTTCAACGGCGTCGTCGTGCCTGCGGCCCAGGTGCATGCGGCGTTCATGGCCGCGCTGGGGTTTGCCTACGCGAGTGTGGTGAGCACCGAGCAATTCCTGGCGGCCAATGGCTAAACACACGGCCCCTCTAAGAAATCGCAAAAAAAACCGCGCTTCGATGAAGTGCGGTTTTTGTCTCGAGTCTCTACGGTGTGCAGGGAAACGATCAAACATCCAGTACCTGCAACAACCTCGGCATCGTCGCCACGAATCCCATCTGCTGCGCTTCGCGCGCCACCCCTTTCAACTTCTCGCCGCTGGCTCGATCGGCGCTGCGCAGCCACTGCCCCGCCACATCGATCAACCGCACGTGATGGTTGATCCAGGCGCACGACGCCGACTCGGGCAACGCCGCCATCTGTTGCCCATGCCAGATCGCTTGTTCGGTATCGCCCGCCAACAGGCAGGTTTCAGCAGCGGCCACCCGAAAGCGCAAGGCATTATGGGCCAGGCAGGCCAGGGTGAGTTGGGCTTCGCCCGTCGCCAAGGCCTGTTGGCTGAGCTGCACATCCTCGCTGATCATCGCCAGGCTGCCGTAGACCCAGGGCCCGATGTAACGCTGCAGCTCGAAGCGTTCCACCAGGCTCGCCGCCTCCATGATCAAAGTCTGCGCCAGCCCGCGTTCGCCCTGGCGCAACGCCACCCGCGCCAACCCTTCCAGCAGGATCGCTTCGAAACGGCTGGCACCAAGGTTGCGCGCCAGCGCCAAAGCGCAGGTCAGCTCTTGTTCCGCCAAGGCATCCTGGCCGCCCGCCACCAGCACCCAGGCCGCAGTGAGTCGCGAGAACACCTGTGCCCGATGATTGCCCAGGCGGGTGCTGCATTCGATGGCCTCCATGGCATCGCGCAAGGCTTGCTCCGGCTGGCCCAGGTAGAGCTGCGCCGAGCCACGGGCGCTGCGATTGCCCGCCTCCACGTGTGCCCAGCCATTGCGCTCGCAAAGGCGTACGCATTGATCGAAAACCTCGTAGGCGGTCTGCATGCGCCCTTGTGCGTAATAGGAGTCGCCAATGCCACTCAAGGCCTTGGCCTCGGTTTGCAGGTCCCGGCCGATGCGGGCAAAGGACAAGGCCTCTTCATGGAGCCGGCGACATTCGGCGTAATCGCCCCGTGGAAAATAGATGTTCCCGCGCAAGTGATTCAGCCGCGCCAGCGCTGTATGGGCCTGCATGGCTTGGGCGATGGGCAGCATGGCCTCGATCAGGCGCTCCTCCTCGTCCAGGCAATCGAGGGTATTGAGGACAGCTGCCAACCCCAGCGCGGCCTCGATCTGATCCTGTGGTTGCTCGGCCAATGCCAATGCCCGCTGCAAATGCGCCCGTGCCTCCACGGTCTGGCCCAGGCCCGAGCACGCCTGGCCGCATAACAACGCAAAGGAAAAATTGCCCTGGGCACGCTCGGCATACGCCGAGCCTTGCCGGGCCAGCGCAAGAACGCTGTCGTACTGGCAGGCCAAGCGCTTTTCGGCCATGGCGAGCAACAGCGCGTCGAACGCCGCCGGATCGTTGGCTCGCAGCAAATGCTGGGCATAAAGCACCCGGTCGCGCTCACGGTAGAGGCTCGCCACTTCACTGTGCAATTGCTCGCGAAGCAGCGTGGGCATCGCGTCGTAGAGACAGTGCATGACCAGGTCGTGAACGAACCGATAGCTGCCTGGCTCGACTTCCCGCAGCAAGCCCTGGCGCATGTCCGTCGTCGGCAGATAACCAGGCTGCCCCAGCGCTTCGCGCCACAGCGTCAGCTCGAAGCGATTGCCCAGCACGGCGGCGTAATGCAGGGCGCGACGTTGCTCGGGGGCCAGTTTGTCAAAGCGGGTCTGGACCAGATGCCGCAGACTGTCGGGAAAAACACCTTGCTGGCTGGATAACAGTTGCGTCAGGTACAGCGGATTGCCTTGGGCGCGGACGACACATTCGGCCCGGTAGCACGGCTCGACCTCGGTGAATTGCTCCGCCAGGAGCGTGGCCTCCCGCGCCCGGATCGGCGCGATGTCGAGCAGGCTCATGGGGCTGGAGGAATGCGCACGAATCTCACCGTCCAGCGGATCACCTTCAGGGCGGGACGTCAGCAGCCAGACGACCGGTGCTTCGTCAGTAGCATCGAGCAGCTTGCCCAACAGCGTAAACAGCGCGGTATCGCCCCAGTGCAAGTCTTCGAGGCAGATCAACAAGGGCTGTTGCACCGCGACGCGCAGCAACACTTCGAGTAAAGCCTGGAACAGCCCCTGGGTACGGGCCTGGTTGCTCATCGCGCCATACAGGATCGGAGGCTCGACAGACGACACGCCCGTCAGCACTTGCAAGAACATTCGATGTTCGGCGGCCACTTTCAGGCGGGACAAGGCAGCGTCCAACAGTGACGCGCTGATGGGCGGCGCGCTCCCCAGGTTGAGCAGGCTGGCCACCAGTTGACCCAAAGGCCACAGGCTGTTGTCCATGCCGAAATCCAGCACATCGCCGCGATGGCAGGCGAAACCACGCTGCCGGGCCATTTCGAAAAACTCGCTGACCAGGCGAGTCTTGCCAATGCCCGCCATGCCGCGCACATAGACGATGTGCCCATCCTGGCATTCCTGGGTGGCCTCGATCACCGCCTTGAACTGCAATAATTCGATGGCCCGTCCCACCAAGGGGCGTGGCGCGTTTTCGTCGAGGCTGCGCGGGCGCAGGCATTTACGATAGGCCCGAAACTCATCGTCACTGGACGAAAACTCAAACCGTGCTGCGAGTTGTTCCAGCAGGTTCTGCGCAACATACACCGGCGCGTGCCCATGACGATCCAGCAGCGGCTTTTGCGCGAGCAAGGCCGGCACGGCCGCAGGCTCCGTGGTTTCGGCACTCAGGCGCACAAGCCGCAGCAACAAGGCATGACCGGGCGTGACGAAGTGTTCCCGGCTCAGCGCCAACGCGCAGAGCAGGCCCCGCTCGCTATCACTGCGATACGCTTGTGGAGAGCCGAACTGGGCGATCATCACCTCCTGCGTAATCCCCAGTGGAACGCCTCCGAACTGACGCACCAGACGCTCGATTTCCTCCGTCAACGCCGCTGCGGGCAGCCCATCGATCCGAAAGGACAGTTCAAGCACATAGCGGATAACGCTGTCATCGACCTGTTTCAGCGCCTGTTGCGCAAAGGCTGCCTGGTGCAACTCGCTCATCGTCTGTTGGATGTGCGCCAAAGCCGCCGAGGCGGGATCGCCCAGCAGCGCGCTCACATCGACCCCGAAGGCCGTCGCCAGGTGCCGAGCGGTGCGGTAAAGCACTGGCTTGCCGGTTTCGGCGCGTTTGATGGAAGCGATCGAGACGCACAAATGCCGGTTCAGACACGCCTCGGCCAGGGTTTCCTGGCTCAGGCCATGCTGTTTGCGCAGGCCTTTCAACGACACGCCGTCCAGCAGGACACGACCATCGGATATCGAGGCATCGCGCTTGGGCAGGGCAGCAAAGGTGTTGTGTCGGGTGTCCATGTCGATAGCCCTCTACCCTGGGACAACGGCAGCCGATCGAGTGTACTCCAGCGTCTCCTCCGGATTCACGAAAAGATGGCATTTGGCCTGATACCAAACTGATACCGGACTGACACCGCTCTGGACTGTCCGGTTATCCCTCGCCTCCAGATACTCGCTCCCATCAATTGGCACCCAGTTGACACAAACCTGAACGATGAGAGAAAGGCGATGAACGATGGACTGAAGGGCAACGCAGGCGACGAATTGCGGGATATCGGCGGTTCGCAACTGCTGGGGCGTGGACTGAACCGGCTCGACTGGGCCGACGACAGCAAGGAGTGCCAGAAGGTTGGTGATACCGAGTCAGGCAAACGCGCCGTGCCGTACCGGAAAACGGCCTACAACGTGGGGAAAAACGTCACCATGTCCACGGTCGTGGCCAACGACAATTTCTCGACCGAGACGTTTTCCTCCCGCGACGAATACGAAAAGCATACCCGGACCAGTGTCGAGGCCTCCGGCAAATATGGCGCCTTTTCCGCCGGCTTCAAAGCCACCTTCGGCAGCGACATCAAGACGCTCGAAGAACGCGAAGCCGCGCTCTACAGTCACACGGTGCGGTTATGGAAACTGACCTTCGAAGTCAACCCCGCCAATGCCACTGAAGCGTTCAAGAAGCGTGTCGATGACCTGCCCAAGACCTTCGATCCAGGCAACCCGACGCCGTTCTTCAATTTTCTCGTCGATTTTGGCGTCGATATCGTCAGCGAAGTGACCGTCGGCGGCTCGCTGAACTATGCGATGACCGCCCTCAAGCACTTCCTCAGCCAGGCCAACACCCTCGATGCGATGGTCAAGGCCGAATACGGCGCATTCGTCAGTGGTAGCGCGACGACGTCGATCTCGGAAACGGTCAAGAAAAACATCGCCCATCGCAACGCCAACCTGACCACCCAGGGAGGCACGCACGCTATCGCTTTCAACGCAGTGGACCCCAGCAATTGCAACGCGGAGTTCGGCAAATGGCGTGAATCGCTGCCCGACGATCCGACGGTGGTGGAGTTGAAAATCGCGCCGGTCTATCGCTTCGTCAAGGAAGGCGAGACCCGTTCAGCCCTGGAGCAAGCCTACCAGTGGTACACCAGCTACAAAGCGGAAATTGAAGGGACTTGGCAAGAGTCGGTGGTTGTCCTCGGCCGCTCCGGACGGCAAACCACCCCCAAGGGCACGGCAACCGGCCCGGCCTTGCGAATGGTGTTCGTCGACAACAAAAGCAAGGAAACCAGCGATAGCTTTCACTACCCACCCGCAGCGACTGCATCTGCCACGGAGTTTGACCAGTTCTGGGATGCACTGGCCCTGCTGCTGAGACAAAAAAGCGGGCATAAATTGCTCCTGGCCACCGAGCGCTGGCCGCGCGACTCACGCTACTACCCGGGGTACGCCATGCGTGAAGCCCTGCTGTCCAATGGCGCCAGTGAGGTTTCACTCAAGCGCTGGGAAACGCTGACCAAGCACATGCAACCCAACCCGTTGTCCGGCCTGACCTATGTACTGGCGGGCAATGACGTCGAGGCGCCCGGTGTCGATGGACTCATTGCCGGTTTTGGCCAGGCGGGCAAGGATCTCAACCCGACGGTGAAGATCAAGGCGCGTCTTGCCCACGACTCGTTCGGCAAGGTCAAGCTGGTCAAAATGGATAAGACCGAGGAAGACCCTCGCACCGCCTTGTACATCGTGCGTAGCAATACCGGCGACAAACCGGCACTGGCGGTCGATTCGCAAAACAAAACCCGTATTGCCATGCAAACGCCCGACAGGCACAACCCCGGGCAATTCTGGTACATGCCCGAGCTGGAAAAACCTTATCCGGAAATCAACCACCCGGTCCTGTTGATCAATTACGAGACGGGGGCCTGTTTGCAGGGCATGCACGACCAGGGCGACTGCCGGCTCAAGCCCATCGAGCCGGGTCGCCAACAGGACGATGTCATTTGGGACCGGCGCGGCGATGAGGTGTTTCACCTGTTGATGGTCTACTACTGGATGGACGCTTTGTGCCTGACCCAGGTTGAAAAGCGCGCCGCCGTCCGGCCTTGGCGCCAGCCTCACGGCATGGATTGGTTACGCGAGCCGCATCGTCCGTATAGTTGATAGCCGATAGTTACCCCCTGTAGGAGCGAGCTTGCTCGCGATAGCGGTGGTTCAGCGTGCTTCAATGTTGAATGTGCCGCCGCCATCGCGAGCAAGCTCGCTCCCACGGATTCATGATTTGATTGACTGGTATTGGGCGACAGAACGCCCTTCCTCTAGCCCTCTTGCGTGCGTGGTCCCTATCCGATGCAAGTCTTCAACTGTGTCCCCTTTATCGGCGACGGCGTGGAAACAGCGCTCGATCCCCGTCGCTTCCCCTATCTGTTCAACGATCATGGGTTGGCACAGCCGAGTGCCCAGGTGCGTGGCAACCTGATCCCGCTCAACCCCGAGAACCCGGCCCTGTCCCTGGGCACTCGCTACTCCGGCATCAGTTGGAGGGACCGTGAGGTTCCCACGAGCACCGGTTCCTACTGGATCAAGACGTTCGATTTCCACGCCAGCGAAGTGCACTACGAACCGATCTGGGCAACCCGGGAAACGGCGCAAGCCTTCGGCATGACCCTGCTCGGCAACGGCGAATGCCTGCACTTCGAGTACGACCAACTGATCCTGGGCCAATACACCTACGGCAAATGGGCCGGCCACCAATCGCCCTACCTGGGCCCGGCGCGCCAGCGCGAACTGCTGACCTACAACCCGACCGACCTTGAATACCACAACTTTCCCCACGCGTTTTTTTCCCGCTACGGGCGCTTGCCGCTGGTGATCAGCGTCGCCCGCTGGCGGCCCGCGTCGAGGGAGATTCATTTGGCCGACCTATGGGTCAAGCCCGGCGATGCGCTGGTCCTGCCGCCCAAGCATTACCCTGACATTGCTCCCAGTGACGCCCTTGGCGTCGAAAACTGGCCGGCCGTCGTGGACATGCATGGCAATCGAAACTCGGCATTGGCCTGCTGGTTCGGGGACGGTGAGGACTGTTTGCTGACGGAGACGATCCTGGCCAATTCAACCTTGATGAACTCCCCCCAGGGCAAACCGCACTATCACGAAGAGAAGACGCCGACGCGGCATGAGTTGCCAGCCAATTATCGTCCTTGAAAGGCGTGGGCATGGGACAAAACAGCCCCCGGGGCTTACGCGCCCTGGGGCCATGGTGATTTTTACTAGGCATATTTGAGCAATAACGATAAGAATGGCCAGGTAGCGTCCCCCCAAGAGCCAGCCGCATGAAACGCACTCCCCCGTCGCGCCTGGTCTGCTCCCCGGGCCCGACCGACACCGTCGCATCGGCACCACCGCATCCCCCCACCTGGGATTACCCAAGCGAAATCCCCAGGACGGGATACCTGGGTACCATGTTGTACACCGTGGCGTTATTGCTTGCCTTGCCGCTCTACGGGTTGGCGGTGTTATCGATCAACCTGTTCTACGACGGACGAGGCCTGCCGAGCATTCATACAAAAGTGCTTGAAGACCCTCTGGTCTTGACGCTCATGTTCGTCAGCGCATTGGTGGCCATGGGCGTCATTCGCTGGCTCGCCACCGGGCCTGAAGTGCTCGGCTTCTGTTTTGACGAAGACCAGCAATGCCTCACCTTCACCCAACGGCGCCCGGCCCGAGAAACCAGCGAAGTATGTGTGCCATACAGCGCCATCCACTCCATCAGGCCGTACATGGCGAATGCTTTCGCCAATGGCTGTCACTTTGAGGTGTGCTTCGCCGGGGACAATGGCAAGCCGATCGAACGTCGATTTTGGGTGCATGTACCGGTGCAGGACATGGCGTTCCATGCCGCGTGGTTGAGGCAATCAGTTGGCGAGAGGATGCATGAAGTCGTGGTCTTGGATTTGTGAGCGGCCGAAGTTGCCCATTTCTCAAACCACGAACATACCTGCCTGTGCCAAATGCCCAATAAAAAGCCCCAAGCGCAGAACGCTTGGGGCTTTTCAGGAAACTACCTGGGCAATTCCCAAGTAGGAATCAGAACGGAATATCGTCATCAAAGCTGTCGAAATCCGGAGCCGGTTGCGGCGCGGCCTGTTGTGGGGCCGGGCGTTCGCGTTGTGGCTGTGGAGCGGACTGCGGACGAGGCGCCTGCTGACGCGGAGCCGACTGCTGGTAGTTGTTGCCACCTTGTTGCTGGTCGCCCTGTGGACGGCCACCCAGCAGTTGCATGGTGCCTTGCATGTCGACCACGATTTCGGTGGTGTAGCGCTTGATGCCGTCTTTTTCCCACTCGCGGGTCTGCAGCTTGCCTTCGATGTACACCTGCGAACCCTTGCGCAGGTATTCGCCGGCGATCTCGGCCACCTTGCCGAACATCGACACGCGGTGCCACTCGGTCTTCTCGACCTTCTGGCCGGTCTGCTTGTCGGTCCACTGTTCGCTGGTCGCCAGACTCAGGTTGGTCACGGCGTTGCCGTTGGGCAGGTAGCGAACTTCAGGATCCTGGCCGCAAGTACCGACCAATATGACTTTGTTAACCCCACGGGCCATAACGTTCTCCTAGGCTTCGCACGTGGTCGGGGCCGGGTTGTTCACCAGGCGCTCGAGCGTCGCGCGATCCAATAATTCGGTGTCGAGTTTGATATACACGGCCGCCTCGTCGGCGACCACCACTGCATCGGTTACTCCAACGACGGCCTTCAGACGCTCGGTCAGGCCAGCCTCACGAATCGCCTCGGGCGATAAGGGCAAGCGCAGGCTCGTCACATAGGGAGGTTCGCGCATGGTAACAGCAAAGGCCAGCCAAAGTGCAGCCAGCGCGGCACATCCCAGGAACACAACCGACAAACCGCCATGCTGGAACAGCCAGCCACCGAGGATCCCGCCCAGCGCCGAGCCGAGGAACTGACTCGTGGAGTAGACCCCCATCGCCGTACCCTTGCCGCCCGCCGGGGAAACCTTGCTGATCAGCGAAGGCAGCGAAGCCTCCAGCAGATTGAACGCGGTGAAGAACACCACGGTGCCAATCACCAGGGCCCGCAGGCTATCGCCGAACTGCCAGAAGAATAGCTCAGTGAGCATCAGCGTCACGACGGCGCCGAGCAAAACTCGTTTCATTTTGCGTCGTTTCTCGCCATAGATGATGAAGGGAATCATGGCGAAGAACGAAATCAGCAGCGCGGTCAGGTAGACCCACCAGTGCTGCTCCTTGGGCAGGCCGGCCTTCTCGACCAGGGCCAGCGGCAGGGCTACGAAGCTGGACATCAGCATGGCGTGGAGCACAAAAATACCCAGGTCCAGGCGCAGCAGGTCCGGGTGCTTGAGCGTCGGGATCAACGCCTGGCGCGCCACCCCGGACTCACGGTGCTGCAACGGCCCGGTGGCACGCGGCACCATGAACGCGACGATCAGGATCCCTACCAGCGCCATGGCCCCGGTCGCCAGGAACAGGCCCGACAGGCCAAAGGCACGGGTCAGCAAGGGACCGACCACCATGGCCACGGCGAACGACAGGCCGATGGTCATGCCGATCATGGCCATGGCCTTGGTCCGATGTTGTTCGCGGGTCAAGTCTGACAACAGCGCCATGACGGCCGCGGAAATGGCCCCGGCGCCTTGCAGGATTCGTCCGGCGATCACGCCCCAGATCGAATCGGCATTGGCCGCCAGCACACTGCCGAGGGCGAAGACGATCAGCCCCAGGTAGATGACCGGACGTCGGCCGATTCGGTCGGAAATGATCCCGAACGGGATCTGGAAGATCGCCTGGGTCAGGCCATATGCGCCAATCGCCAACCCGATGAGGGCCGGGGTCGCGCCCGCCAGGTCCATGCCATAGGTCGCCAGCACCGGCAACACCATAAACATGCCCAGCATACGGAAGGCGAACACCAGGGCCAGACCGCTTGCTGCGCGTGTCTCGCCGCTACTCATGCGTTCGCTGTGGGGATCTTGCATGGAAAAACCTCATGTGAACCGGCGGCGATTCTACCAGTCCCATCGATTGAGAGGGTATATGGCGACCGTTTGCCGCGCAGTCTTCATGTATGGCTGCAAACTCACTTTCAATAGTGTGCATCCATCCAGTATTTGCCCGTATACTCCTACGTTTTCGACGCCCGCCGAGCGAGGCCACTTTGGACAAGATCCTGATTCGTGGGGCCCGTACCCACAACCTGAAGAACATCGACCTGACCCTGCCACGGGACAAGCTGATCGTCATCACCGGCCTGTCCGGATCCGGCAAATCATCCCTGGCCTTCGACACGTTGTATGCCGAAGGCCAGCGACGTTATGTCGAATCGCTGTCGGCCTACGCCCGGCAGTTCCTGTCGATGATGGAAAAACCCGACGTCGATACCATCGAAGGCCTGTCGCCGGCGATTTCCATCGAACAGAAATCGACCTCCCATAACCCTCGGTCGACGGTCGGTACCATCACCGAGATCTACGACTACCTGCGCCTGTTGTATGCGCGCGTCGGTATTCCCCGTTGCCCCGATCACGACATTCCCCTGGAAGCCCAGACCGTCAGCCAGATGGTCGACCTGGTGCTGGCCCAGCCGGAAGGCAGCAAGCTGATGCTGCTGGCCCCGGTGGTTCGCGAGCGCAAGGGCGAACACCTGATGGTCTTCGAAGAACTGCGCGCCCAGGGTTTCGTGCGGGCCCGGGTCAACGGCAAGCTCTGCGAGCTGGACGAACTGCCGAAGCTGGATAAACAGAAGAAGCATTCGATCGATGTGGTGGTCGACCGCTTCAAGGTCCGGGCCGATCTGCAACAGCGGCTGGCTGAGTCCTTCGAGACCGCGTTGAAGCTGGCCGACGGCATCGCCCTGGTCGCACCGATGGACGACGAGCCTGGCGAAGAAATCATCTTCTCCGCACGCTTCGCCTGTCCGATCTGCGGCCACGCCATCAGCGAACTGGAACCAAAGCTGTTCTCCTTCAACAACCCGGCCGGCGCCTGCCCGACCTGCGATGGCCTGGGGGTCAAGCAGTTCTTCGACACCAAGCGGCTGGTCAACGGCGAGCTGACCCTGGCCGAAGGGGCGATTCGCGGCTGGGACAGGCGCAACGTCTATTACTTCCAGATGCTCGGTTCGCTGGCGGCCCACTACAAGTTCAGCCTGGACAAGCCGTTCAACGAGCTGCCCGCCGACCAGCAGAAATTCATCCTGCAGGGCAGCGGCTCGCAGAATGTCGACTTCAAATACCTCAACGACCGCGGCGATATCGTCAAACGCTCCCATCCGTTCGAAGGCATCGTGCCGAACCTGGAACGACGCTACCGCGAGACCGAGTCGGCCAGCGTGCGCGAAGAACTGGCCAAGTTCCTCAGCACCCAGCCCTGCCCCGATTGCCGAGGCACCCGTCTGCGCCGCGAGGCGCGGCATGTGTGGGTCGGTGAAAAGACCCTGCCGGCGGTGACCAACCTGCCGATTGGCGACGCCACCGATTATTTCGGCGGCCTGAAACTGACCGGTCGTCGTGGCGAAATCGCTGACAAGATCCTCAAGGAAATCCGCGAACGCTTGCAGTTCCTGGTGAACGTCGGCCTGGACTACCTGACCCTCGATCGCAGCGCCGACACTTTGTCCGGCGGCGAAGCCCAGCGCATCCGCCTCGCCAGCCAGATCGGCGCCGGCCTGGTGGGGGTGATGTACATCCTCGACGAACCGTCCATCGGCTTGCACCAGCGGGACAACGACCGGCTGCTCGGGACTTTGAAGCACTTGCGGGACATCGGCAACACGGTGATCGTGGTCGAGCACGACGAGGACGCCATCCGCCTGGCCGACTACGTGGTGGACATCGGCCCGGGCGCTGGCGTGCATGGCGGGCATATCGTTGCCCAAGGCACCGCTGCCGAAGTCATGGCGCATCCTGATTCGCTGACGGGCAAGTACCTGTCGGGCCGGGTCAAGATCAAGGTCCCGGCCAAGCGCACGCCGCGCAACAAGAAGCTGTCGCTGACCCTCAAGGGTGCTCGCGGCAACAACTTGCGCAATGTCGACCTGGAAATCCCGATCGGCCTGCTGACCTGCGTTACCGGAGTGTCCGGCTCCGGCAAGTCGACACTGATCAACAACACCCTGTTCCCCCTCAGCGCCACGGCCCTGAACGGCGCCACCACCCTGGAAGCTGCCGCCCACGACAGCATCAAGGGCCTGGAGCACCTGGACAAGGTGGTCGACATCGACCAGAGCCCGATTGGCCGCACGCCGCGCTCCAACCCGGCGACCTACACCGGGTTGTTCACGCCGATCCGCGAACTGTTCGCCGGCGTGCCGGAGTCCCGTTCAAGAGGCTACGGGCCGGGGCGGTTCTCGTTCAACGTCAAGGGCGGGCGCTGCGAAGCCTGCCAGGGCGATGGCTTGATCAAGGTGGAAATGCACTTCCTGCCAGACATCTACGTACCGTGCGATGTGTGCAAGAGCAAGCGCTACAACCGCGAAACCCTGGAGATCAAGTACAAGGGCAAGAACATCCACGAAACCCTCGAGATGACCATCGAGGAAGCCCGGGTGTTCTTCGACGCGGTGCCGGCCCTGGCGCGCAAGCTCCAGACGCTGATGGATGTGGGCTTGTCGTACATCAAGCTGGGGCAGTCGGCGACGACGCTGTCTGGCGGCGAGGCCCAGCGGGTCAAATTGTCCCGCGAGCTGTCCAAGCGCGACACCGGCAAGACCCTGTATATCCTCGATGAGCCGACCACGGGCCTGCACTTCGCCGATATCCAGCAGTTACTCGATGTGCTGCACCGCCTGCGCGACCATGGCAATACCGTGGTGGTGATCGAACACAACCTGGATGTGATCAAGACCGCTGACTGGCTGGTGGACCTGGGACCGGAAGGCGGCTCCAAGGGCGGTCAGATCATCGCCGTAGGAACACCGGAACAAGTGGCCGAGATGAAGCAGTCCCACACCGGGCACTACCTCAAGCCGCTGTTGGAGCGTGATCGGGACTGATTTCACCCGAGCACGAAAAAGCCCCTGTCATCTCACCGATGACAGGGGCTTTTTGTTTTTCTGTGGGAGCGTCAGAACTGCGATTGCAGGTAGTTTTCCAACCCGATCAGCTTGATCAGGCCCAACTGCTTCTCCAGCCAATAGGTATGGTCTTCTTCGGTGTCGTTGAGCTGGATCCGCAGGATCTCGCGAGTCACGTAGTCATTGTGCTGCTCGCAGAGCTCGATGCCTTTGCACAGCGCAGCGCGGACTTTGTATTCCAGGCGCAGGTCGGCGGCGAGCATGTCGGGCACCGTGGTACCGACATCCAGGTCATCGGCACGCATGCGTGGTGTGCCTTCGAGCATCAGGATCCGACGCATGAGTGCATCGGCGTGTTGGGTTTCTTCTTCCATCTCGTGGTTGATACGTTCGTAGAGCTCGGTAAAACCCCAATCCTCGTACATCCGCGAATGGATGAAATATTGATCACGGGCTGCCAGTTCGCCTGTCAGCAACGTGTTGAGGTAATCGATTACGTCTGGGTGACCTTGCATCGCCCTACATCTCCACAAGCTTTTAAAGGTTGTAGTTTGAACCAAGCTGACCGCAAGGTCACGACCTCAACGCAATAAAAGCGAAGAAAATCCGAGAAAACCGGGCTAAATAACGCAAAAACCGCCCTAATGAGGGCGGTTCTGCTTCTCGTTTAGACTTAGTTCAGCGCTACGCCCAAGGCTTTTGCGATGCCTTCCCCATAGGCGACATCCGCCTTGAAGAAATGCTGCAACTGACGGTCAACGACATCTGCCGATACACCGGCCATCGCACCGGCGATATTGCTGATCAGCAGGGCTTTCTGCTCATCGTTCATCAGGCGGAACAACGCACCGGCGTGGCTGTAGTAATCGGTGTCTTCACGATGATCGTAACGGTCCGCAGCGCCACTGAGGGCCAGTGCCGGCTCCGCGTAACGCGGGGCCTGCTTCGGCGTCTCCACATAGCTATTAGGCTCGTAGTTCGGTGCCGCCCCGCCATTGCTGCCAAACGCCATCGCGCCGTCGCGCTGGTAGGTATTGACCGGGCTGCGCGGCGCATTCACCGGCAATTGCTGGTGATTGGTGCCCACACGGTAGCGGTGCGCATCGGCGTAGGCGAAGACACGACCCTGCAACATGCGATCCGGCGAGAGGCCAACCCCTGGCACCATATTGCTAGGGCCAAACGCCGCCTGCTCGACTTCGGCAAAGTAGTTCAGCGGGTTCCGGTTGAGTTCGAGCTCACCGACTTCGATCAACGGAAACTCTTTCTGCGACCAGGTCTTGGTGACATCGAACGGATTTTCGTAATGCGCGGCGGCTTGGGCCTCTGTCATGACCTGGATGCAGACGCTCCATTTCGGGAAATCGCCGCGCTCGATGGCATTGAACAAGTCACGCTGGGCGTAATCCGGGTCGGTACCCGCCAGACGTGCCGCTTCAGCCGGAGCCAGGTTCTTGATCCCTTGCTTGGTCTTGTAGTGCCACTTCACCCAGTGGCGCTCACCCTGTGCATTGATCAGGCTGTAGGTGTGACTGCCGAAGCCATGCATGTGGCGGTAGCCATCTGGAATGCCGCGATCGGAGAACAAAATGGTGACCTGATGCAGCGCCTCAGGCGAGTGCGACCAGAAATCCCACATCGCCTGGGCGCTTTTCAGGTTGCTTTGCGGCAGACGTTTCTGGGTATGGATGAAGTCCGGAAACTTCAACGGATCACGGATGAAGAAAACCGGCGTGTTGTTGCCGACGATGTCCCAGTTGCCTTCCTCGGTGTAGAACTTCAGGGCGAAACCGCGCGGATCGCGTTCAGTGTCGGCCGAACCACGCTCGCCACCCACGGTGGAAAACCGCAGGAAGGTGGGTGTCTGCTTGCCGATCGACTCGAACAACTTGGCGCTGGTGTACTGGGTGATGTCCCGAGTAACGGTAAACGTGCCGTAGGCGCCCGATCCCTTGGCGTGTACGCGACGCTCGGGAATGTTCTCGCGGTTGAAGTGAGCAAGCTTCTCGATCAGGTGAAAGTCGTCGAGCAGCAACGGGCCACGCGGGCCGGCGGAACGAGAATTCTGGTTATCGGCGACAGGAGCGCCGCTGGCGGTCGTAAGCGTTTTGGTCTGGCTCATGCTCAATCTTCCTAGGTCGGTCTTCAAACTGCCGGCTAATCGGCTGGAAAGGAGTATTGATCATGTTAGTGACCGTATCCAAATTCATTAAATCATGGACATCGATAGTCATTATCTAATGCTGAATACTTGCTGATAGCCAAGCCAGGCGAAACGGCTGCTTACTTTTCTATCGGGCACAAAAAACCGGGCACTAGGCCCGGTTCTTCGTTACAGACTGTCGTCTTACTCGGCGCTTACAGCTTCGCCAGCAGTAGCACGATCAACCAACTCGACGTACGCCATAGGCGCGTTGTCGCCAGCGCGGAAACCGCACTTGAGGATGCGCAGGTAGCCACCCTCACGGGTAGCGTAGCGCTTGCCCAGGTCGTTGAAGAGCTTACCAACGATAGCTTTCGAACGAGTACGGTCGAAAGCCAGACGGCGGTTAGCCAGGCTATCTGTCTTGGCCAGAGTGATCAGCGGCTCAGCAACGCGACGCAGTTCTTTGGCTTTTGGCAGAGTAGTTTTGATCAGCTCGTGCTCGAACAGCGACACCGCCATGTTTTGGAACATGGCCTTGCGGTGCGAGCTGGTGCGGCTCAGGTGACGACCACTTTTACGAT